>OLXK01000487.1_pt1 | contig 38520 bp, 35 predicted proteins | sample 1674321 | NCBI WGS metagenome assembly OLXK01 (sample SAMEA103958162, study PRJEB25191) | human gut metagenome | reverse complement strand
ATAATATCATTTTACTTATTCATCCAACTTTCATCATGGGGATTTAATTTCCATTTAAGTAATTTCTCTTTTGTAAGATAATCAATATAATTTAGTGATAATGCTACTTCTAAAAGTTCATCATAATTAGTCACCACAGAAACAGGACATTTTATTTTTTCAAAATTATCTTTTGCTACCTGTAAATTATAACTAAAAATAGCAACAACACCTATAACAATTAATCCCGCTTCTTCTAAAGTTTTTACAACCTCAATACTACTACCACCAGTTGAAATTAAATCTTCAATAACAACAACTTTTTGGCCTTTCTCATATTTACCCTCAATTTGATTTTGTCTGCCATGAGCTTTAGCACTACTGCGTACATAACCCATTGGTAAATCCAAAAGATCACTAATATATGCAGCATGAGGAATTCCTGCAGTTGCGGTTCCCATTAAGATTTCAACTTGAGAATATTTCTCTTTAATAATCTTGGACATTTCTTGTTCAATTTTTTTTCTAATAACTGGATAAGAAAGGGTTAAACGATTATCACAATAAATTGGCGATTTAATTCCGCTTGCCCAAGTAAAAGGCTTTAAAGGAGATAAAAAGACCGCTTTAATATCTAATAAGTCTTTTGCAATTTCTTTCATTCTATTCACCTAAAAATTCTTTCTTAATATTAAAATATGCTTCTTTAGGATTTTGAGCTTTTGTAATAGGTCTTCCGACAACAATAAAATCACAGCACATTTCTTTAGCCATTTGAGGCGTTGTAATCCGTACTTGATCATCTATCTCTGCTGTGGTTGGTCTAATACCAGGAGTTATAGTAATGAAATTTTTACCACAAACTTCCTTAACTTTTTGTGCTTCTAAAGGACTACAAACAACACCATCAAGTCCTGCTAATTTGGCATTCTGAGCATATTTGATAACCATATCAACTACTTCACCATTCATTCCTAATTCTTGATTCATCACCTGTTTACTTGTTGAAGTAAGTTGCGTAACGGCAATTACAAGTGGTCTTTTAGGAAGTTTTTTTTGAGAGGAAACTTCCATAACTCCTTCTAAACATGCTTTCATCATTTTAATTCCCCCTGCCGCATGACAATTAATTATATCTACATCGAGATTAGCAAGACGTTTTGATGCATTATATACCGTATGGGGAATATCGTGAAGTTTTAAATCAAGAAAAATTTTATGACCCCTGGCTTTAATTTTTTTAATTGCTTCTATACCTTCTTGATAAAATAACTCCATACCTACCTTAACATAGATAGGAGTTTTAAAGTGATTTAAAAATTCTTCCACTTTTTGATAATTTTCAAAATCTAATGCTACAATTACCATATTTCCTCCTTACTTGTGTGCATAACCAATGGCCTCGTTAATATCATTAAAGCCATATTTTGCTAATACTTTTGGTAAATCATCTATTATTTTTTTACAAATATATGGATCAACTAAATTCATAGTACCTATTGCCACAGCACTTGCTCCTGCATATAAAAATTCTAAAACATCCTCGGCACTGGCAATCCCTCCCATTCCAATAATAGGAATTTTAACCGCTTCATATACTTGATAGACCATCCTAAGAGCTACCGGCTTAATTGCAGGACCTGAAAAGCCTCCCATTTTATTACCTAAAATAGGCTTACCAGTTTTTAAATCAATTCTCATTCCTAACAGTGTATTAATTAACGTTAATCCATCGGCTCCTCCCTGTTTAGCAGCGGTTGCAATTTCAACAATATTGGTTACATTAGGACTTAATTTTATATAAACTGGTTTCAAAGATACCTCTTTTATTTTTTTTGTTAGTTCATATACCAATTTAGCATCTGTTCCAAACCCCATTCCTCCTTTTGTTACATTTGGACAACTAATATTAATTTCTAAAGCACCAACATTTGTAACTTTTGATAGTTCTTTTGCAACCAAGACATATTCATCAAGATTTGTCCCTGCAACGTTTGCAATAATTGGTAAATTATATTGTGCAAGAAATGGGAGTTTTTCGTTAATAACTTTCTCTAAACCAGGATTTTGTAAACCAATAGAATTTAACATACCCGCGGTTGTTTCCGCAATCCTTGGTCCACAATTTCCCATTCTCTTTTTTTCAGTAGTTGCCTTAATCATAATTGAGCCTAGTATATTTAAATCATAATAACTAGCAAATTCTTCACCAAAACCAAAAGTACCGCTTGCGGGAATAATAGGATTTTTTAAATCAAGACCAGGTAATTTAACTTTAAGATTCATATTTTAATACCCCCAAAGGAAAAATAGGACCATCTTTACAAACTCGTACATAACCATTAGCAATAGTTGCTCCTACAACGCATCCATAACAAGCCCCAATACCACAAGCCATTCTTTCTTCATAGGAGAGATAACCTTCTTTGTTTTGATAATATTTTTCATCTAACTTTTGCAATAAAATCTTAGGACCACAAGCAAAAAAAACATCAAAAGTAACTTCATAAGTATCTAAAAATTCTAAAGGATTTTTTTGATAACCGCTACTACCATCATCGGTTAAAAGATAAATTTTGCCATATTTTTTAAATTCTTCTTGTAAATATAGTTCATCTTTGGTACGAGCCGCTAAAATGATTTGCAATTCATTATCTTTATAGGCTCTTTTTGCAACCTCAAGTAAAGGAAAAATACCAATTCCCCCCCCAATTAATAATAATTTACGCTTTTTGATGAAAGGAAAGCCATTACCAAGTGGACCTATTACCTCAATAGTATCATTCACTTTTTTTTCACTTATTTTTTGAGTCCCTTTTCCTATTATTTTAAAACATACAATAATATTATTTCCTTTAACTTCACAAATGGATATAGGTCTTTTTAAAAGCATCGTATTGTCTGATGTTGATATGTTAACAAATTGTCCTGGAAGTGCCAATTCAGCTATTTTTTTACTTTCAAAAGTAAGTTTTACCACATCTTTAGTTATAAATTCTTTAGCAATAATTCTACACATTAGATCATTCCTACTTTCATTGTAATCTCATCTAAAACATTAAGCAAAGCTCCAACAGTATACAAAGAAGTAAACAACGGAACATTATTTTCAATTGCAACCCTTCTAATCAAATATCCATCAGTATTAATTGTTTCATCAGTACCAGGAGTATTAATAACATAAGCAATATGACCTTTGCGAAGAGAATCAAGAATTTCAGTACTACCTTGATTTAATTTTTTCTTAATTCTAGTTCTAATTCCATGTTCTTTTAAAAATTTACCAGTTCCACTTGTAGCCTCTATATTAAATCCTAAATCATAAAATCTTTTAATTAAAGGTAGTGCCTCTTCTTTAGTCATATCAGATAAAGTTACAAAAATTGTACCATAATTAACAACTCTCATATTTGATGCAATCAAAGCTTTATATAAAGCCTTATTTAAAAAACTATCATATCCTATGGCTTCCCCTGTTGATTTCATTTCAGGTGACAATACTAAATCCATTCCAGAAAGTTTACTAAAACTAAAAGCTGGAGCTTTTACATAATATTTATTTTGCTTTGGTAGTAACCCCGTTTGATAACCTAAATCTTTTAGTGATTTACCAAGGATTACCTTTGTAGCAAGATTGGCAAGATTGACTTTAGTAGCTTTAGAAATGAAAGGAATTGTTCTACTACTTCTTGGATTAACCTCAATAATATAAACATCTTCTTTATTATCAACAATAAATTGAATATTGTACAAACCGATAATGCCAATTGCTTTTCCTAATTGAATTGTATAATCAACCATTTTATCAATTACTTTTGAACTCAAAGTCATAGGTGGATAAACACTAATAGAATCACCAGAATGAATGCCAGTTCCTTCTACTAATTCCATTACACCAGGAATCACCACATCATTACCATCACAGATAGCATCAATTTCACATTCCTTACCTATAATATATTTATCGATTAAAACTGGCTGTTTATATGATGCTAAAAAGGCATTATGAAGATATTTTTTAAGACCTTTATCATTATAAACTACTTGCATAGCTCTTCCTCCTAAAACATATGAGGGTCTAACTAAAACAGGATAACCAAGCGTTCTAGCAACCTCTAACCCTTCAGTTAAAGAAAGCACAGTCTTGCCAGCCGGACGCAAAATATTTAATTTTTTTAAAAGTTCCTCAAATAGTTCACGATTTTCAGCTTTTGCAATCGCATCCCTTCCAGTTCCAATAATGGGTACTTCTAGATTATCTAATCTTTCGCAAAGATTAATAGCTGTTTGACCACCTAATTCAACAATAACACCAGCAGGTTTTTCAAGATGTACAATATTCATTACATCTTCAATTGTTAAAGGTTCAAAATATAACTTATCCGTAACTAAATAGTCTGTTGATACCGTTTCAGGATTATTATTAATCACAATTGCTTCATAACCCATCTCCTTTATGGCCCAAATAGCATGAACAGTTGAATAATCAAATTCAACTCCTTGTCCAATTCGGATTGGACCAGAACCTAAAACAATAATTTTTGGCTTATTACTAACAATTGATTCATTTTCATCTTCATAACTTGAATAAAAGTAAGGAATGTAACTAGCAAATTCACCAGCACAAGTATCTATCATTTTATAAACAGGAAAAAGATTATGTTTCAAGCGATATTTATAAAATTCACATTCACTAATACCCAAAAGTTTACCCAAATAGCTATCACTAAAGCCTTTCTTTTTAGCCTTTTTTATATTATTCAAGTGACAATTTTTTTTAAGTTGATTTTCTAATTCAATAATACTTTTAATTCGATATAAAAAGTATTTATCAATTTTTGTCAATTCATATATTTCACTAATTGTTATATTTCTTCGTAATAATTCAGCAATGGCAAAAATTCTTTCATCGGTTGCTTCTACAATATAATTTTTGAGAAAATTAGCATCAAGATTATCAAACTTTTCAAGATAAATATGATCAACCCCTATTTCAAGTGATCGAATTGCTTTCAAAAAACTTTCTTCAAAAGTTCTTCCAATGCTCATCACTTCTCCGGTTGCTTTCATTTGGGTTGATAAAGTTTTATTGGCAGTCACAAATTTATCAAAAGGAAATCTTGCAATCTTAGTAACAACATAATCAAGGGCTGGTTCAAAAGCTGCGATTGTATTAGCAATTCTAATTTCATCTAAATTTAATCCAATAGCAATTTTAGCACTAACTCTTGCAATTGGATATCCCGATGCCTTAGATGCAAGAGCTGATGATCTAGATACCCTAGGATTAACCTCAATTACATAATAAGTAAAAGAATTAGGGTCAAGCGCAAACTGAACATTGCAACCTCCCTTAATTTTAAGAGCTCTAACAATTTTTAAAGCTGCATTTCTTAACATTTGACATTCCTTATTTGTTAGAGTTTGTGTTGGACAAACTACCATTGAATCACCAGTATGAATTCCTACAGGATCAATATTTTCCATATTACATATAGCAATTGCGGTATCATTAGCATCCCTCATCACCTCATATTCAATTTCTTTATAACCCTTGATTGATTTTTCAATTAGAATTTGATTAACTGGTGATAATTCTAAAGCATGTTTGGCTAATGGTAATAGCTCTTCATCTGAACTTGCAAAACCACCACCAGTACCACCTAACGTAAAAGCTGGTCTTACAATGATGGGATAGCCAATATCATTTGCAACATCTAAAACATCATCAAGTGTAAAAACTATTTTACTTTCTAAAATCGGCTCTTTAATTCGTTGACATAATTCTTTAAACAACTCTCGATCTTCTGCTTGCTTAATTGAAGTAAAATCTGTTCCTAAAATCTCAGTTTGACATTCTTCTAAAATCCCCTTTTCGGCCAATTGAACTGCTAAATTCAAGGCTGTTTGTCCTCCAAGTGTACAAACAATACCATCAGGTCTTTCCATTCTAATTACTCTTGAAACAAATTCTAAATTTAAGGGTTCCATATATACCTTATCAGCTATGGCATAATCAGTCATAATTGTTGCAGGATTTGAATTAATTAAGACTACCTCATATCCTTCTTCTTTAATAGCAAGACAAGCCTGTGTTCCAGCATAATCAAATTCCGCTGCTTGACCAATAACAATTGGTCCCGACCCAATAACTAAAATTTTTTTGATATCTTTTCTTTTAGGCATTTTTTTCTCCTTTGAATTTCTCCATATAATTAATAAATTTAGAAAATAAATACTCACTATCTTCAGGTCCAGAACTAGCTTCTGGATGATACTGCACACTAAAAATCATTTGATCCTTATTTTCAAGTCCTTCTATTGTATCATCAAGCAAATTTATATGCGATATGCTTAAATCTGTTTTTTCAAGTGATTGCTTTTCGACAGCAAAAGAATGATTTTGTGGAGTAATTTCGATTTTTTGAGTTTCTAAATTTTTAACTGGATGATTAGCACCACGATGACCAAATCTTAATTTATAAGTAGTTGCTCCACTAGCAAGACTAATAATTTGATGACCTAAACATATACCAAAGATTGGCAATTTTCCTTTTAAGTTTTTAACCACTTCAATTGCCACTTTATTATCTGTAGGATCTCCTGGCCCATTTGATAAGAATAAACCATCTGGTTGATACTTTACTATTTCTTGATATGATGTATCATAAGGCACAACTATGACCTTACATTTAAAAGCATTCAATTTTCGAATAATGTTATATTTACAACCAAAATCTATACAAACAACTACATATCTATAATCTAAAACATCATATGTGGCAACCTTTGTAAGGGAAACATTACTAACTTGATTTTTTTTATAACTATAATTTTGAAGTTTTTCCAAACATTTGTCATTAGGAGTTAACGCATCTGTAATAATGGCAGGCATTGATCCTTTTTCTCGAATTATTCTAACAATTTTTCTAGTATCAACATCGCTAATAAGAGGAACATTGTTTTCTTCAAGCAATTTTTGTAATTCTTTTTGGCATCTAAAATTAGATGGAAAATCATTATAATCTTTAATAACAAGACCACTTAAAAAAATTTGACGAGATTCAATATCATCTTGATTGACCCCATAATTTCCGATTAAAGGATAACTCATAACTACAATTTGACCATAATATGATGGATCAGTTACTATCTCTTGATAGCCAACCATTGAAGTATTAAAAACAATTTCAGCTATGGTCTCAACATCACTAGCATAACCAATTCCATAAAAAATTTCACCACTTGCTAATACTAATTTCTTATTTTTCATATACTATTTCTCCTTTTGATATGGTTTTTTCAATAACTCCATATAATGTTTTCCCCTCAAAAATGGATGATTTTCCTTTACTAAGAAATTTATTTGAATCTACTATAAATTTTTGTTTTAAATCAATAATCACAATTGAGGCATCATTGCCAACTTTTATTTGATTATCATTGATATTAAAACTATCACTAATTTTCTTGCTCATTAAGTCTAGTAATAATTCTAGTGGCATCTTCTTTGTTTTAACAAAATATGTATACATTGATGAAAAAGCTGTTTCTAAACCAACAATACCAAATAAACTATTATTAAGGCCACCACTTTTTTCTAAAACACTATGAGGAGCATGATCAGTAGCGATAAAATCAATTGTCCCATCAAGTAATCCTTCTAATAAAACTTTTTGATCTTCTTCATCTCCAAGAGGAGGATTCATTTTAAATCGACCATCATCTTCTATATCATTAATTGTAAATATTAAATTGTGAGGAGTTACCTCAGCACTAACTTTACATCCCATCTTTTTAAATTGTTTGATTGCCCAAACTGTGTATCTACTAGAAATATGGCATAGATGAATTCTAGTATTTAAGACATATGCGATTTCCATATTTCTAATAGCCTCAAGCGTTTCACTTAAAGGATTAATTCCACGATAATGATGAAGTTTCGCATAATCTGATTCCCTAATAACGCCTCCTTCCACTAAATTCACATCTTCACAATGACATATCATTACACTTTTAGCATCTTTTAACTTAGAAAGACCATCATATATAACTTTACTATTTTGAATTCCACTTCCATCATCACTAAAACCAATTACTTCATCTTTTAAAGTAGCAAAATTGACTAACTCTTTACCTAAACGCTTTTTAGTGATAGTTGCAAGCGGATAACATTCAATTAGACTATCTTTTTGACAAATTGCTTTCATTTTTTTAATTTTATTTAAAGTATCAGGAGCAGGATTTAAATTAGGCATCATCATTACTTTGGTATAACCACCTTTAGCAGCGGCCATACTACCAGTTTTAATTGTTTCTTTATATTCAAAACCTGGTTCTCTAAAATGTGCATGTGCTTCTATAAAAGCTGGAGCTATTAATTGATTTGTACAATCAATTATTTTTCCTTCTTCTAAATTTGAACCAATCTTTATTATTTTACTTCCTTCAATTACAATATTTACTTTTACTAACGATGATTGATAATAAACTAAACCATTTTTTAACGTTGTTTTATTCATCGGTAAAAGTCCTTTTCAAAATACTTTGTCTAACAAAAACACCATTAGTCATTTGCGCAAAAATTCTTGATTTTTCACATTCGACAACCTCATCAGTAATTTCTACACCCCTATTAAAAGGAGCTGGATGCATAATAATTGCCTGTTTTTTCATAAGAGCTACCTTTTCTATATTTAGACCATATAGTCTATTATATTCCTCATTTGTAATCTTGCTTTTTTCATGATGCCTTTCATTTTGGACCCTTAAAAGCATAATAACATCCATATCTTTAATGCTATCATTAAGATTAACATATTGATAACCTAATGTTTCATCTTTATATTCATTAGGACTCGCAATATAACAATTCATTCCAAGGCGTCTCATAATGTCAAGTCCTCCATGAGCAACTCTGGAATGTAAAATATCTCCTACAATTAAAATATTAAGATTTGTAAAATGTTTAAATTCTTTATAAATCGTATATAAATCTAAAAGAGTTTGAGTTGGATGATCACCTGTTCCATCCCCAGCATTAATAATCGGAATATTAAGATTTTTAAGTTCATCATAATAGCGATTTTGAACATGGCGAATAACAAGGGCATCAATTCCAAAGGAAGCAAAAGTTTTAACTGTATCATAAAAACTTTCTCCTTTCGTTAAAGAAGAACCAACTGGATTAAAATTTATGCTTTTCATCTTTAATTTAGCCTGTGCAACTTGAAAGGAATATTGAGTTCTTGTTGATGGTTCAAAAAAAAGATTAGCAATGATTTTATTGGATAAATCATATTGTAGACCATTTTCAAAAGCCATTGCATCATCTAAAATACGTTTAATTTCTTCGTTTGATAATTCACGTAAACTAAATAAATTTTTCACTTTATTACCTCCTAATTAAAATAAAAAATAACTTGAAAAAATCAAGTTATTTTACAATCATCTTAATGCTAAAAAATGAGAAAAAGAAGGCTAACTTTTCATATCCATTATTGAATGAAAATTTAGTTGTTCCCTTTTTATTCATAGCACTACCTCTTCAATTATTTTATACTTTTGGATATTATACCAAAATTATTTCTATTTAGCACATAATTTGCAAATATTTTTTATTTAAAATAAACCATAAATTTTCCCATCATCATCAACATCAATTCCCTCAGCAGCAGGAACCTTTGGAAGACCTGGCATTGTCATGATTTTACCCGTCAAAACTACGATAAATCCTGCTCCTGCACTAATCTTAACATTTCTTACCGTAACGATAAAATCACAAGGGGCACCAAGTTTCGTTGCATCATCGGAAAAACTATATTGAGTTTTAGCTATACAAATAGGTAAGTTACCAAACCCTAATTCTTCAAGTCTTTTAATTTGTTCTTTAGCACTATTTAAGATTTTAATTTTGCTGCCACCATATATTTTAGTCACAACAGCCTCAATTTTTTCTTCAATAGATAGATTTGTTTCATAACTAAAGGTAAAATCATTTTTTTCTTCACAAAGTTTGACAACCTCTTTTGCTAATTCAATACCACCTTGTCCACCATTTTCCCAAACAGTCGATAAAACCACATGAACACCAAGTTCTTGACATTTTTGTATAATTAAGGCAATTTCTTGATCAGTGTCGGTAGGAAAGCGGTTAATGGCAACTACTGATGGTAATTTATAAACATTTGTAATATTGGAAACATGTCTTAAAAGATTAGGGAGACCTTTTTCTAAAGCAGTTAAATCCTCATTTGCTAAAAGTTCCTTAGGCATACCACCATGCATCTTTAAAGCTCTAATTGTCGCAACAATTACCACTGCATCTGGCTTTAATCCCGCTACTCGACACTTAATATCTAAAAATTTCTCAGCTCCAAGATCAGCACCAAAACCAGCCTCTGTAACAACATAATCACCTAATTTTAAAGCAAGTTTCGTTGCTACTACCGAATTACAACCATGAGCAATATTAGCAAATGGTCCACCATGCACAAGTGCTGGTGTATGTTCTAAAGTCTGAACTAAATTTGGCTTTAAAGCATCTTTTAAAAGTGCAGCCATAGCCCCTTCTGCTTTTAAATCGTGAGCAGTAATAGGCTTATCATCGCTAGTATATCCAACAATTATCTGACCAAGACGTTTTTTCAAATCACTAATAGAACTTGCTAAACATAAAACGGCCATAATTTCAGAAGCAACAGTTATATCATAACTATCTTGTCTTTCAACCCCATTAAATTTACCACCTTGTCCATCGGTAATAAAACGCAGTTGACGATCATTCATATCAACACATCTGTGCCACGTAATTTTATTTAAATCAATTCCTAATTCATTACCTTGATAAATATGATTATCAAGCATTGCAGCAAGTAAGTTATTAGCCGCACCTATTGCATGAAAATCACCAGTAAAATGCAGATTAATATCTTCCATTGGCACAACTTGCGCATATCCACCACCTGCTGCTCCACCTTTAATTCCAAAAACTGGTCCAAGCGATGGTTCTCTTAATGCCACCATTACATTTTTACCTATTTGTTTTAGACCATCAGCAAGTCCAATTGTCGTAGTAGTCTTTCCTTCACCAGCAGGAGTTGGTGTGATTGCGGTAACAAGAATCAATTTAGAATGATCCTTTTTTAAATCTTTCATAATAGAAAGATCAACCTTAGCCTTATAATTGCCATATTGTTCTAAATACTTTTCATCAATTCCTGCATCTTTAGCAATTTCTTTAATATTCTTGGGTTTAATTGATTGTGCAATTTCAATATCAGTTAACATAGTTCCTCCTTATAAATTTAATTTTCACTATTAATATTCTATCATTTATTGTAAATTTTATTTACAAATATACATTAAGAATTTTCAAAAACGAATTTTCCATCCAAAATTTTAATATATGATTATCAAGAGCAAGAATCGCAATGTTTTCCATTATGTTATTAAAAGCATATAATTTATCATTTAAAATAAATAAAGTTTCCCAAAAACGTAGAGAAATAAAACTAGCAATCATCCATACTACTTGAATAATTTTTTATCTTTATCTAAAATAATTATTTCATTAGAATATTCTATAATAATATATATAACCTTAATAAATAATTGCATACTTTGGTCCATAACCATCTATTAGGTCAATCATTTTTACTAATTTTAAATTATACTTATACTTTCTGTCTTTCGCACTATTGATAACTATATACCTTCTTCTGCCTCACTAAGATAGACACAACGAGATTTAGAAGGACTACAATCTTACTTTTAATATAAAATATTACTAAAACCATTATCTTTTATATCAACGATTAGATATGTCCCATCTGTATAACTAACACCATAAATGCAATAACTTTTTCTTTTTCATATCAAGATTAAAATAAGTAAGAGCATTTATATCACTATGATAGTTAAAGACTACTAATTTTATATATTTAATTTCTTATTAAATAAATTCAAACCTTCTTATCATTTATTTTTTATCATAAAGAGTTGTCAAAGACAAAAGAAAAACTCCCAACTAAAATTGAGAGTTTTTCTTTGACTACGCTTGAGTTGTAAATTTATTGTAAGCTTTTTTAATTTTCGTGATATCAGCAGGATCTGATTGATACCAACCCTTTTGTTCCATCGTTTTGTAAATTTCTGATTGCATTGCAAGTGAATCATTTAAACTATCACTGAAGGTTGTTAAAATATTAGGAGTTGATGATTCAATTGTTCCATGCATATACAAATCACAAACACCTTTGGTAACTAATAATAAATCTTCCATTAATGCTCTATCGTCCATTTGTAGCACCTCCTAAAACATTTAAAAATTTTTTCTCTAACTCTTGATTTCTTTGTCTAAGAGTTTCTACAAAAGCCTTTAGATTAGGATCTTGTAAACTTCTTGAGTAAGTTTCACAAATCGTTTTCATATGTTTAATGTGCCCAAGAGCATCTTCAACATATAATAATTCTTTTCCAGTCATAAATAAATCCTCCTTTATAATTATTTTTAGAAGAATTTACCTTTTTATACATTAATTTTTAAATATTTTTATTTGATACTTTTAATCATCAATTTACACATTAAATTAGAAAATTCAACACTATTATTTAGTTTAAATCCTTCCATTAAAAGAGCTTGATTATATAGCAAATTAGCATAATCTTTAATATCATCAGGATTTTCTTCATATAATTTATTTAAAGCATTAAATAATTCATGATTAGGATTTATTTCTAAAATTCTTTCAGCTTTAATCTTATCGTTTGTTGGCATTGCCTCAATTACTTTTTCCATTTCAAACGAAACCCCATCACCGCTTACCAAACAAACCGGTGAATCAACGAGTCTTTTAGATAAAATAACATCTTTAACCTCATCTTTTAGAGCTTCCTTTAAAGCTTTTAGTAAATCTTGATGATCCTTTTGTTGCTCTTCTAGTTTTTCTTTTTCTTCTTCAGTTGTAAGATCATCTAAAGTTGATTGATTAATTGATTTAAATTCGTGATCATTATATTTATTTAAAATTTTTAATAGAAATTCATCAACATCATCAGTTAAAATTAAAACATCATAACCATATTTTTTAACAATATCCATTTGTGGCATTGATAAAATTTCTTCTTTTGATTTTCCTGATGCGTAATAGATATCTTTTTGCCCATCTTTCATTTGTTCTACATATTCTTTAAAAGTTATCATCTTTTCAGAATTGACGCTGCTATAGATTAATAAATCCTGTAACATTTCTTTTTTAGCACCATAATTTTCATAAGCACCAAATTTTAAATTAATTCCATAATTTTTAAAGAATGTAAGATATTTATCAAAATCTTCCTTTTGAAGTGAAGCAAGTCTATTTAAAATCTTCTTTTCAATATTTTTTTGCATCAAATTTAAAACTTTATTTTGTTGCAACATTTCACGACTAATATTAAGTGATAAATCACTAGAATCAACGACCCCTTTAACAAATCTTAAATAATCAGGTATTAATTCTTTGCATTTATCCATAATGAATACCCCTTTAGAATAAAGTTGCAAGCCCTTTTCATAATCAACAGAATGTAAATTTCTAGGTGGTAAATTAGGAATAAACAAAAGTGTATTATAATTAACACTACCTTCAACATTAAACATAAGATGAAGCATTGGCTTTTCAAAATCATAAAATTTTTGCATATAAAAATCGTCTAAAGCCTCATCTGTAACATCATTTTTATTTTTCTTCCAAAGAGGAATCATTGAATTTAGGGTTGTAAGCGTTCTAACTTCATCATACTCACCTTCAATTTCTTTGCCATTTTCATCAAGTTTAGGTTCTTCTTTAGTCATATACATTGTGATTGGATATCTAATATAATCAGAATATTTTTTAACTAAATACTGAATTGTATATTCATCTAAGTATTGGTCAAAATCAACCTCCACCTTATCATCATCACCTTTAATATTATCTTTTAAATATAAGGTAATTGTAGTACCATCAGTTACTTTATCAGATGTGGCAATCTCATATGTATCCTCACCCGTTGAAGTAAATAAATATCCCGTATCACTATATGGTGATTTAGTATCAACAACCACCTTTTTACTAACCATAAAAGCTGAATAAAAACCAACCCCAAATTGTCCAATTGTTTCTAATGCGTCTTTACCTTCTTCTTTAGAATTTTCTAAATTTTTAACAAATGCAAGAGTTCCTGATTTAGCAATTGTTCCTAAATTATCATTAACCTCATCATATGTCATACCAATACCATTATCAGATATTGTTAATGTTCTTGCTTCCTTATTTATCTCAAGGTGAATTTCATAATCATTTCTTTTTGCTAATTTATCATCTGATAGTGATAAGTAATGATATTTATCAATAGCATCTGATGCATTTGATAATAATTCCCTTAAGAAAATTTCTTGATTTGTATAAATAGAATTAATCATTAAATCTAATAATCTTTTGGATTCAGTTTTGAATTCTTTAATTTCACTCATATTTTTCACTCCTTTAGCACTCTTTATATATGAGTGCTAATACTATTATACCACTTTTTGGTTATTTGTCAATAGGTTTAATCCATATTTTATAATCTTTTTAATTATTCATAAAAAAAGTGGACAATTTGATAAGATATTTTACAAATAGACTACTTTATATCTACTTTATACATATCTTTTCAAAATCTATCCACTTAATTTTTATTATTCTACTACTACATAACTAGCAATAACATATGTATACTGAGTTTTATACCAATTAAAAGCAACTAAAGTAACTTTAATTGTTTCACCATTTAAAGCCTCTAACGCTTGATAATTTTCAGCATAATATTTAGCATTAGTATAATTATATAAATCAATTTCTACTGAACCAAATGACAAATATGCTCTTTCACCTGAGGCACTAATATGAACAACTGCCTCGACATCCATATAAACAATAGCACCTAGTAATGCATTTTCACCTGCTTTACTATCAACTGCTACATCTTCTAAAGTTTTATCTTTTAAGAAAGAAGATGTTGGTACTTCGTTATCTTTAGATAAAATGGTAATAGTCGCACCATCAGCAAACTGAGGTAGTCCATAATATACATCCATATTACCTTTAATTAAAACTTTATCACCAACTTCAACTGCTGCTTGAGTTTTACAATAAATCGTGCCAGTTTCATCGGTTATATAGAAGTTCCATTTTGTAGCACCACTTGATTTAACAAGAGAAGATACAATTCCCTCAACAACAACCGTTTCCCCATTTCTTGTAGCTTTTTCTCTAAATTGTTCTACTGTTAATGTTTCAGCTTTAACAATCTTGAAAAAAATATCAATTGTTGTTTCGGTGTTGCCATATGTCAAAACTAGACTTAACGAAACATCTTCTGTTTTAGTTGGAGTTGCAATATTAATTTTAAATATATTTCCTTCTTGTACTGCAGTTACCGCATTACTAGAAGAATGAGAAAGAACAATGGTACTACCATCTAATACTTCATATTCAATTACTGCACTATCAGCATATTCATTATCAAATAATCCTTCAATTTTTTCTTTTTCAAAATATCCCACTAAAGCCTCAGGGGTTTCAACTTCACCTAAAACTTGTAACACTCCAGCTTTCCAAATAAATTTACCGCTAGAAACAGCACCAATACGAAGAGTAACATATGCATCTACACATTTTCCAGCATACTGTTTTAACCATTCGTATTCGGCAGGACCATTTTTACCAGAATTTTGTGAGTATACAATCGTGCTTAATGATGGATTATTAATATCATGAATATAATAATTCACATAACTTCCTGAACTTCTTTCAACATATATTTGCGTTTTAAAAACCATATTAGTGATATTATTATCAGATGGATTATTAACCAATTCTTCAAAAGCTACTTCTTCTATTACGTTAGTTGGGAGTTCATGCTTTTGCCAATCGTGATATAGCACTTCCGCATTATTTAATCTAATTGAGCCAGTATGATTATGATCTTCTCGTGGTTGATATAAATCACCATATCCTTCAACATAGACAAATTCACCAATACTTAATTTAGTAATATCAGTATTAGTATCAACAACTGTTGACACAAATACTGCAATTGAACTAGTATCATCAATTAATTCAAAACCTGCAGGTTTAGAAGTACCTACTAAATATAAGAAACCAACAATATAACCCTCAATTGTTACCTTTTCACCTTTTGCAACTTTTCTTGCTTCTTCAATTGTAATTGTCTCAATAGTTGGCTTTATCATTGCTGCCTCAAACTCAACAACTCTAGTTAAAGTTTTCCCATTATAAGTAAGCGAAATAGTAACCGCCATAGTAACTTTTTCTTCACCAAATTCAAGATGAATTGTATAACCATTATTAGTAAAAGTTACTCCTTCAAAATTGGATGAGTAACTAACTGATGAACCTACTAATTTTTCATCAGTATTTACTAAATCAAAACTACAAGGACTATCATAATGATCGATAAATTGTTTAGCTAAGCGATCTAAACTATATTCCATATATTCTTCATCGGATACTTCAACTTCATCTAAAATTTGAATTGGTACAATTCGCCAAAAATTACCGCTTGCGGAAAGCTTACAATTATGAATTGCAATATAACATTCTCTAATACTACCATCATACTCTTCAAGCCATGCTAAATCTTTTCCGTTTGCTGTTGTATATGCATAATAACTATTCACACCATTTATATCATCAAAATAATAATTAACAAAACCATTGCCAACTGATTTGCGAACCTTTGCCACTACTTTATAAACATTCGATGTAATATTTTCTGACACAGGAACACTACATAGATTAGCAATTGAATTATCTTTTATAAATGAGGTAGGAACTTCATAAATTTCACCATCCGTTTTTACACTAGTTGGGACAATTTGCTTTGCTCCTGTATATCCCGCCATTTCAGCAGATGTAATGGAATTTTGATCAATATATTTTGTATATTTACCACTTACTTCTACTTTATTGCCAACTTTTAGGGTTTCAGCATATTCTGAACTATGAACATAAATAGAATCAGTTTCATCAAATAAATAAAATCCAACGGGAACATTTTTTTCTGTTCCATAAACAATAAAGGCCACAATTCCTGTTGTTATTACAAATCCTTCAGTTGGAAGTTGTTTGATCTGATTAATTGTTTGAAGTTCTTGCTTTAATACTGTAACGTCATACACTTTTACTTTTTTATATGAACCAGCGCTAAAAGTAACTGTAATTTGAAGGTTTACATCAACTTGTTGTCTTCTAACAATTCCTTCATTAGAAATAACATCCTTATTAGAAGAGTCATAACTTAAAGTTACTTCACCAATTTTAGTTTCAAAAACTAGATTTGATTCGACATTATCCAAATCAACATTTTTAAAACATTGACTAATAGCATTTTCAACAGATGCTTTAGGATCAGTATTTTCATCAATACAAGCAGTGATAAAAAATGATGCTAAAACTAAAGTTAAAAAGACAAATAATTTTTTCATTTTTTTCCTTTTCTTCAAATTTATGGGGGGAGAATAAATCTCGTAAATATATACATATTAATTTATATTTTGTCAAAATATAAATTATGAAAACATTTTTTTTAAATCACTTATTTTATTTATAAATAAAAAATAACTACTGTTTATCTTCAATAGTTATTTTAAAATTTTATTTATATGCTAAAACCAATTAAATATGTTTCTGATTGATTTTTTCTCTCAATATAATTTCACCACTACATCCATAAATTTCATCATCCCTAATGATATCACCTATTGTATCAGCAATAATTAAGCCTGATAGAGGATTTTTAATACTTTCAATATTGCCAATAATAGAAGCATCAACCTCACTATTTTCAAATGACAAATCGGTTTTAATCATTTTACAATCTTTTAAAATTAAATTCTTACAATAACATAGGGGTTGAGTTCCTTCAATTGTACAATTTATAAAAGTAATATTTCTAGCATACCATGCAAGATATTCACCCTTCACATAGGAGTCTTTAATCACCACATCTTCACTATGCCAAAAGGCATCTTTTGTATCTAAATAGCTATTTTCAATTGTTAAATTTTTGCAATATTGAAATGAATATTTTCCTTCAAATTTTAAATTTTTAATAACAAGATTTTTACTATCAAAAAAAGCATATTCACCTTCTAATGTTGAATCGGCTATCCTTAAATCATCATTTTTCCAACCAAACTCTTTGGAAATAATATCACATTTACTAATCTGAATATTTTGACATTCTCTTAACGCTTTAATACCATGCAGTTTAGAATTTTCAATTTTAACATTATGACAGTACCATAAGGCAGCTCGACAAAATTCTGTCATTGTTGATCTTGTCATTGTCACTGGATAAGTATGCCATATAGGGTATCTTAAATTAAAATAACATTCTATAATATTGATATTGCGACATTCCTTAATTGCCGACTCCCCATCTTTTGGTCCATCAAATCTACAATTTACAATATTGCTATCTGTAATATGATACAAAGCTCTTTCTTCATCTAAAATTAAATTATTTATATTATTCATATTATCACCTTTTTTAATATATCATATTTTATACATTTGTTAATTCATTTTGCTTCCAAAATCATAAAACTTCACAATTGTATCTTTTATCTCTATAATTTTATCAGATAATATTACAATAAAATCATCTAATGATTGAATATTGTCTAAAGAAATTTTCTTAATTTTTTCTACTTCCTTATTTCCTTTGGCATCATCATATTTTTCAAATGTATCTATACTCTATTCTAAAACAGTCTTTTTTACACAAAATACACATCACTGATTTTTGATTTTGCGAGTTTTTTCATACGAGAGTGCGGCCCCGCTCTATAGTCAAAAATCTGTAGAGATTAGATGCCCCCTAGGGGTAGTGGAGGATAAAGAGTTTTTACTAAAATCATATGTATTTGCATGATTTTATGATTATTTTATTAATTTTAAGATGATTTTTAAGAAAAGTTATTAAATTTACTTTTGAACACATTTTGATTATAAGAGTCAAAAATGGTCAAATACTACTCGAGATTTGACCATCAAATTTATCTATTATTATTTAGTTTTTAGTTTTTCTACTAATAATAGTATATCATAGGTCTTATACATAAGTAAAGGTATTTGATTAATCATCTTTAAGTAGTGTAGTTACTTTATTAATAGCTTCATTAAGTCCAGCACTATCAATCATATCAGCAAACTTTTCTAAGAATATTTTTAAATCATATGAATTTAACTTTGTTATTCTTTCAACTATATCTTTATCAGTAAATAGATCTAGAAATGAAAAGTTATACATTGCAGCTGGTTTTACTGCAAGAAGTCTAATATAAGGACTCCAGTTAATATATCTTGCACCTTTTGCTGCTGAAAGTCTTGGAACATTCATGATGTGTCTTCCATCTTCATCATATATCTCTAAAGCATCAGATAGGAATTTTATTTGTATTTTTTTATATGCATATGATGGTGATAAGTAATAATACAGTCTTCCTTCAGTTGTAAGTCTTCCATAATTATCTAGTTTTTTTGTTGATATTGATGATGGTTCAAAAGCTGTTAGAGGAAGTGGATTAAGTTCAGTTATGTCTTCATAATGTAAATCAATAATTGGTTGTTTTAAGGCATAATGTTCTCTTTTAAGAAGATTCTTTGATTCTTCTAGTAGTTCTTTATTAAATGCATCAAAGTCATCAAATGAAGGAAGTGGAACAAGTAGGTTTCTTCTCATAAATCTTACACCTTGCTCTACAGTTCCTTTTTCGTATCCCCTACCAGTATTTAAGAATACTTCTTGAAAATCATAATGTAATTTAAATCTTTGAAAAGTATCACATATAGTTCTTTTCTTGACATGGTATTCTTCTATTTCTATTTTAACTAAAGCTGTATCATTATCAAACCATATTGTATGTGGTACTCCATTTAAGTATTCAAAGATGTGTCTTAAAGCTAATGTTATGCTTTCAGCATTCTTATTTCTCATTATTTGCATGTATGATGCATTAGAATGAGTAAATGATAATACACAGTATTTACCATATATTTTAATACCTTTTTCTATAAAACTACAATCTCCAAAATCAACTTTAGCAACTCCAAAGTTTATGTTCTAAAGGAAGAAATCCATCATGTGAATAATAAAATTCTTTTTTAAGTTTAGTGAAGTATTTAATTGTTGATATTTTAGCATAATCAAAATCTGGATAATTTTCTCTTAAATATTCATAAGCTCGACTACCAGTATATCGTTGTTTATGATGATGAAGGCTATTCTTTTTTATTATGTCTAACATTATTTCTTTATAATCATCTAAATAATGTTTTCTTTAACATAAGCATTAAAATCAACAAACTTAAGATATTTATAACAAGTATTACGAGATACATTCATTATCCTTGTTATTTCAGCTACTGTATAATGATTTTCATAAAATAATCTTCTTAATTTTTCTATTTCTTTTTGACTAAGCATGTAAGGTGGTTCCTTTCGTTAACATAAATTTTATTAATGAACGAGGCCACAACTTTTTCTTTCAGCTAGTGGTGACGAATGGTGACACATGTTTTCCATACTTTTATATATACTATACCTCTTTATACTATTTATATATTTATCTGTCACCTTAGTATATATATGGTTATATATAATAATCTTAAATAATTTAAATTGGAAAATTTCCTTTTTAGTTTCTTTTTAATATTTAAAAAAGGCAGTCACTTAGACCACCTCTCACTTTATTTCTTTGATTGATATTCAATATAATATTCAGAAAGATTTTTTCCATTATAACTAAAATATGATGGTCCATTTGGTGATGGTATTTTTGTTATTTGTTTTACTAATGTAGTCATATACATTATTTCACCATTATAATTAATCTTTCTTTCATCATAAACTGTACATTTTATAGAAGGATCATAAATGTATTCTAGTTCTGCTCCAGCTGGTATTCCACATTTCACAAAAGAAAATACTTCCCCTCTTTCAAATGTATTTGACTGTTGTAAATCAAAATCAGTTATATGATTTATATTGTCCTTAATTTTATTCATCATTTCTACATTATTATCAATTGAATAATAACTGATTAAAATACATGCTACAACTTCGTCTATTTGTTTCTCACTGACTAAAGCAATTCTCCAGTTGTGTGTCCATCTATATGAATCTCCAACTTTAGAACCTACAGGATATCCTACTTCGTTTGAACGTAACATCACTTTAATTTGTGAACGTTGAATCCATATTTCAGCAAAGTTATCATTCTTGTTTGTTCTAAACGCAATGTATGGATTTGTAGCAACTTCATAAAAATCACTAATTTTGTCTTTTACTTTTCCATAAATCTCTTTATAGATTTTACTCATTTTTTCTGGTTTAGTTAATAAATGTTCATCAACACTCATTGTACCGCTTTGTTTTTTAACAGGAAAATGTAATAACAATATGTCCTTTATACTATTAAAACATTCAATATACCATTCGAAACATTCATCCCAGTTATTTGATTTAGAATAATCAATATCCTTAAATAATGAAATTCTTTTAGCAAGTGAATTAGCCTTGCTTAAATCCCAAACAAATTCACATCCTAAAGCTTCTTCTAGCTCATTTTTAATTGAAGCCATTTTTGAGTAAACTGTTGGAGTATAGCAATATAAACAGAATTCAATTCCATTACGATTTACTTTAAATACATAGTTAAAATCTTCTTGATATCTCAAGTCAAAATAGTTTCTTTCAGAAGGATCATCATATGTTGTCATAAATCCGTATCCTAAACCTTCACAATATTCTTCAAAGGCAGTCCAGTATTTTACTCTATCAACATTGTATCCTTTTTGTGAAGTGATTTCAAAGACATCATCATCATACTTTTCTAATGGTGGTAATGCTTGTCTAATTTCATCATGAATAAAATCAATATGCAATAAACTAATTATATCTTCATCTGTTAAAGGACAATTATATCTTTTAGATAAGAATTTAAGTAAATGTATTCCTCTTCTCTCTATCTTTTCTGGTGTCCAGTCAAATTCAGTTTCATCAATATTTCTAAAATAATATTTATTAAATGATGGATAATCTTCTTCTAACCATTTATGGTGTTTTGATACTTCAATAGCTGAATATGAATTCATTTCATATCCAACAGCACCTTTTCTTCCATTAACCTTAGCTTCAAATGAATCATTTTGCAAACTTGAATTAATAGAACTTGAAAGAGGTAATAAGTTACCTATTGTTCCTGCTAGTTTCCAAACTTCATTATCTTTATCATATGATCTATAAAGGTTAGCCCAATAATATTTTGAAGGTGTTTGTGGAAAAATATGTTCAATTGATACTTTATCTTTTTCACTTTTCTTAAAGTAATTATCTCCTGATATCTTTGTTCCTGTTGATGCATTTAAAAGTGATTCTTCATATTCAAATAAAAAGTATTTTAATCCGGTCCATGCATAGAATCCATAATGATTATTTTCACTAAACCATCCATTTGATTGTGTTATAAACGATTGAATGATTTGTGGCATATCATCATCAACTGTTTTATTAATATCTTCAATTACTGCATCAATAGATAAGTTACCTTCTGGTTGTAACATTTGGCCTGCATATCTATAATATACTCCACTTTTATATGATGATTGAAAACCTGCTGTTCTAAAACATAAGAAAATAAATCTTTCAATTGCTTTAAATAGTTCAATACGTTTTTCAGCAAAACTTGCATCTTTATCTTTACTTACCAAATATGATGCAACAACTAAATTTCGTAATGCACTATATCCAATACCTATTCTATTAAGTTTACGAATATAGTTTTGTTCTTCTTCTGATAGTTTAGGATTAGGAACAAAAGTATCATAATAATATTTTGATGTTTCTCTTAAACTTTTTACATATGATGATATTTCTTCAATCGTTAGTGCATCATCACTCCAATCTATATCATCTTCATCAAGTTCACTATCATTATATTCCCTTATAAAATCATTAACAGCTGCAGGAATAAAATATTTATTTAACAATTCATTAACATATGTATCTGAATCAGTCTTACTAAACTTAAAATATAATGCCCAATGAGCTTTTAAGAACATATCATCGTCTAGTTCATTATTTAAATCTTTACCTAAATTATAATATATTTCTTTCCAAGCATCATTTATTTCTTTTTGTAGATTTAATTTCTTTGCTTTCATTTTTTTTGAATCTGGATATAAAGTTGAAAGATATATTAATCTATTCTTTAATATCTCTAAGTTGGACAATTTCTTACCACGATTATTCATTGTTTCAAAAGCAACGTGAACATCAAAATTATGTTTAATATAATGAATATTAAATTGTAACTTTTCTGTTAACTTATAGAATAAATCTTCAACGGCCTTTACACCTTTATCTTTTATTAGCTTCTTTAAGTTCTCTTCAAAGATATGACTTGCAACTGATAAGTTTCTTGTATATCTTGATTCCTTAATTAGTGTAGGATCTGATTCGCCAAATATATTTTTAAGATAAACAAAACTAGGATTATCTACTTCATAGCCAAACACATAACATTTGTTATTACAAATATATTTACCTTTAATGCTACTTATAAATTCATTATTAAAAATACTTGGTTCATATTTACTATAATCAATTTTAATAATTTGATTAATTAATAGCATTGAAGTTGTTAATCTTTGTTGTCCATCAACAATATGAAAAATTTTATGAGTATCTCTTAAATCAATACAATCATAATAATTAACATCATCTAATTTAGGTCTAATTTCTTGTAATGATAACATACCTGTATAATGTTCTTTATCTTTATGAAGCAGCATTAAATCATTCCAAAAATCTTCTACTTGTTGTTTTTCCCAAGCATAACCTCTTTGATAGTCTGGTATTCTAAATAACTTCTTATTAAATAATTCTGATAATGACAACATATCTTTCATATTAATCAACTCCAATCACATATTTATTATACACTTTTTTTGTTATTTTTTCAAATAAGTAAATACAGTAGTTGAAGAATAATTATATTTTATCTTAATGACCTATTCATCTGATTAATACATTTTTTCTTTTGTTCAAGATTTGGGTGGACATATAAATTTAATGTTGTGCTTATATTTGAATGACCTAAAATAACGCTAACAGTTTTATAATCACATTTTCCTTCAATACACCTAGTTGCAAAACTATGTCTTAATCCATGAAACTTTAAATCCGGAATATCAAATTTTTTCATAAACCTTTTATAATAATTCCTATATGTTCTAGGTTCTGTTGGTTTAATATCATTAGTCAAAACATAATATTCATTATTTACAATTTTCTTAATAGGTTTAATTATCTTAATTAAATTCGATGTCATAGGAATATCTCTGATCGAATTTTTAGTCTTTGGTGTATCTATAATTAATTCAGTTCTTTTTTTAACATCATCAATAACATATATTCTTTGAATAGTTTTCCTAACTAAAATAACACCATTATCTTCATCTATATCATCCCATGTTAACGCACATAATTCTCCTATTCTTAATCCTGTACTCAAACAAATATAAATGCCTAAGTTTTTAAAAGTAAAATTTTTTTCAATATAATCCATTATTTTTCTTTGATTTGAACGGCTTAATACCTCAAGTCCCTCATTTTCTCTTTGTGTGGGGAATTTAATTTCAATTTCACGACAAGACAAATACCTATGTTTTACTCCAAACTTAAGTATCATCTTTAATACAATCAAAATGTCCATAATAGTTTTTTGACTAAGTCCTTGTTCCAATTTTTCAAATACAAACTTTTGAACATCTGACTCCTCAACTTCGTATTTATCACCAAAATATGGTAATAAATGATTTTTAACTAAAAGCACATATGCAGAATATGTTGATTTTTTAACATATTGCTTTTTGTCTTTCTTCCATAAGTCAATTATCTGACTTAATTTAATTTGAGTCATATTAATTACCTCCTATACATAAGTCAATTTAATAAATTTTTAAATATTATAAGGAATAAAATCCCCAATGTTCCCAATTTAAGATTCTTCAATGATGACAACACTTGGTCAAATTCATCTCTTGAAAAAAAGTGTAAATTTGTTGGTGGTGGGACACCATCAACATTGAATCAAGATTATTGGAATGGAGATATTGCATGGATATCATCAGCTGATTTACTTGAAGAAAATGTTCATAAATACAATGTAAGTCGATTCATAACAAAAGAGGCCATAATGAATAGTGCCACAAAAATATGTCCTATTAATACGATAATGATAGTGTCGAGAGTTGGTGTGGGAAAAATAGCAATTAGTAATTCTGAAATATGTACTAGTCAAGATTTTACAAATCTCACAGAATATCAATTTGATAAAAACTTTTTAGTTTATTCACTTAAAAACACTATAGAAAAACTTAAAAATTCATCTCAAGGAACATCAATAAAAGGAATTACATCAAAAGAGATAAAGCAAATAAATATCTTCTATCCAGAAATAATCGAACAATGTAAAATAGGATTGTTTTTCAAAAAAATAGATGAACGAATAGAGTTTCAAAGCAAAATCATTAAGGAATATAAATCTTATAGAAATAGAATTCTACATACTATTTATAATGATTTAAATGATTTTGATTACATATCCTTAAATCAACTATGTAGTATTACAACTGGAAAATTAGATGCAAATGCTATGAATCCTAACGGTAAATATAAATTCTTCACTTGTGCTAAAGAAGATTATTATATAGACAAATACTCATTTGAAGGAGAATCGTTAATAATTTCTGGAAATGGTGAAGTTGGATTAATTAAATATTTTAATGGTAAGTTTGATGCATATCAGAGAACATATGTTTTGCAAAATTTTATAAAAAATCCATTGTATATAAAATTCGCTTTAGAAATTGAACTTCCTAAAAAACTACATCGTGAAAAAAATGTAGGAGCAATGCCTTATATAGTCTTATCTACTCTTACTGGTATTAAAGTTAAGATCCCTAATAAGGAATTAATTTCTAAAATTACTTTAATCGTAACATCACTTGACAAAAAAATAGCCATTGAAGAACAAATTCTTAATGACTATCTTTTACAAAAGAAATATTTATTAGCTAATATGTTTATATAAACATATTTTGGAGAAGATATGCTTTTTGCTTTTTATAAAGTGAAAGTATATCTTTTTCTTTTTGTAACTTTGTGTAATAAAGCTCAAATATATAAGCTATTTTTTCTTGAATTTTTATATCCACATTGGGTATTTTATATAATTTCTCAATAACACTAGGGTGTGCTTTTGTTTGATAATCGAATATAAGTCTTGAATGTTGTGCTAAAAGAATTTCTGATAAAAATCTATAATTATATGAATTGTCTGTTATTTCCATAATTCCACAGACATTTGTAACATTAAATTTATGCTTAGGTCTATAAAAGAAGTTTCCACCACCATCAACAGACCATGTAATTAATTCTTTATCAAACATGTATGAATTGTTATAACCCATTAAACCATTATTATGTATTGATGACGAATATACTGGAAATTTAAATTCACTGTCCTCATCATGTTTAGGAATAACGTTTCCACGCTTTAATGTAATAATACCAGATTTAATATAAGTATCTAATCTATTCCATTCCCAGTTATAACTATTAAAAATTGTAGACCTTAAAGTACATATTAAGGATTCAAGTTTGTTAATGATTTTGCTTTGGGTTAAAATTCTTTCATCAATCATTGATAAGAATTTTCCAATTTTATTTTGTTCTTCTATTGTTGGAGTATAAAGTTTTAAGTTCTTTAGCTCTGGAATTCCAATTCTTTGACGTGTTGATCCGGCAGTTTTTGAGGCTATTATTTTTCTAATATTTTTTGTGTTAATTTGTTCTCTCATAAAAAGTTTATTACATTTTTTAATATCTAAATTAACTCGTATAGCATCGGAACCTAACACATATCTTTTATAAAAATCATGAGCAATACAGCAACGACCTGCAGGCATCATTTTAGCAATAATTAAATCACCTGGATATGCGTTGTTTGCAATTAAACTATCAGCTTTTTTTACACTTGTGAATATTAATCTTTCAGTAAAATTTAAATAATCTTCTGTTATATTACTTAATTGAATGATAGGAACACCATCCAGCGTATAATCATTTGTCTTTAAATCTGACCCAAAAGGTCCGCCAGCAAAAGATTTTTTTTCATTTGTCGTAAGTAATTCTAGGCTTGTTGTTGTCCACTCATATATAAATTCAGGAAATCTTAAATTGGGAACATTAGGGACTTTATTGATTGTTTTTTCACTCATTAGTCATGACCTCTTTATAATCCTAATTCCTTAAGATAACCCTCTATTTCTTTATCAAGTTCTGTTCTTTGTTTTTCTAATTCTTTAATTTCTGCCATTACTGCATGAATGTCAATTTGTTCTTCTTCTTCAAATGTGTCTACATAACGAGGAATATTTAAATTATAATCATTTTCCTTAATTTCATCTATTTTTGCTATGTGACAATATTTTTCAACTTCTTGTCTTGCTTTATATGTTGATACAATCTTATCAATATCTTCAGGTCTTAATTTGTTTTGATTTTTACCTTGTTCAAAGTCCTTTGATGCATCAATAAAAACAACATCTTTATTTGCTCTATTTTTCTTAAATACAAGAATACAAGCAGGAATACTTGTTCCGTAGAAAAGGTTAGCAGGCAATCCAATTACAGCATCTAATAAGTTAAGATCAATAAGTTTCTTTCTAATTTCGCCTTCACTTGCTCCTCTGAATAAAACACCGTGAGGCATAATTATTGCCATTCTACCATTATTACCATCAAGACAATGCAACATATGAAGTATGAAAGCATAGTCACCTTTACTTTTTGGTGGAACACCCCAATCAAAACGTTTATATGGGTCTAGTTCTTTTGACATTTTGAAATCTTTGTCATTACTATCTGCTGCATAACCATTTGCCCATTTATCTAATGAGAATGGTGGATTTGCAACTATACATTGAAATTGCATTAACTTTCCATCTTCAATATTTTGAGGGTTTGAAATAGTATCACCTTGATAAATAATAGCATCATCGATGTTATGAATAAACATATTCATTCTACATAAACCCCAAGTTTGGAAGTTTCTCTCTTGTCCATAAATTTGTGCTTTTCTATTAGACACTTGATTGAATGCTTTAATTAATAAAGAACCAGAACCACAAGCACCATCATAAATACGATCATTTTCTTTAGGTTCTACGACTCTCGCAAGGATTTCTGATACTTGTTCAGGTGTATAAAATTCGCCACCTTTTTTACCTGCATCACTAGCAAAAACTGCAAGCATATACATATAAGCATTACCAATTTCATCAACACCTTCTAATTGGCTTGGTCTTAAATCAATAGAACTGAAATCTTCAAGGAAGTTACTTAATAATGCAACCTTCTCTCTTCCATCTCCAAGTTCTTGAGAATTAAAATCAATTTGGCCAAAGATATTTCTTAATTTACCGCCATTTGCATTTTCAATTGCCTTTAAAGCAATATTAATTTTACTTCCAATATCTGTTGCCTTTTTATTATCATATAAGTAATCAAATGTTGCTTCATCAGGAACAAAGAATCTTCCTCTTTGTAAAGCTCTTTGAATTCTTTCTTCATCACCATTATATTTTTTAATAAGTTCTTCTTTCGTTTCTTTAATCGCATCACTTAAATATTTTACGAAAAGCATTGATAAAATATAATCTTTATACTTACCACTATCAATTTTTCCTCTAAAACTTCCTGCAGCGTTCCATAAGACTTTTTGAATATCTTCTTTAGTTGTCATTTTAAATACCTCCTAAATTATTTATAAAAATATTGTTTAAAATTTGTTCTCTTTGTTTCCAATCTGGAATCATTGCTGTTAAGAATGTATAAAAATCTTTATTATGATTTCTATATTTTAAATGTGTCAATTCATGACATATTACATACTCAGTTAAAAATGGGTCTACTTTAATTAACTGAATATTTAATGTTATTAAAGCTTTTTCAATATTGCAAGTTCCCCATCTAGTTTTCATATTTTTATAAATAACTTCTGGTTTTACAATACCATATTTTTCAAACTTTTTATATGCTTTATTTACCATATCATTAAATTGGGAAGTAACAAAATTTAAATACCATTGATTGAATTTCATCTTTATACCTCTTTGATTTGGTCTATAAATGTATAAATAGTTATTATCATAGTCAATTTTAAACTGATTTGATTCAATATTTTTAATTCTTAATACTTTTCCTAATATTAAGAAAGCTTCTCCATCAACCAAACTAAGATTTGAATCAACGAATTCAATTAAATTTGTTTTATATTTATCAATAGTATCCAATAACCAGTTTGCTCGTTTAATCATTTCTAACTCAATAGTTTTATTATCAATTGATTCATTACAAGAAACAACAACTTCTCCACTTGGTTTAACTCTTATATTGATATTTTTTACTTTCTTATAAATTATTTCATAAGCTATTGTTTTTCCGTTATAAGAAAATTCATACTTCATTTTTAAAACCTCTTTAATGCAACTGTTGTAACATTTTCTGTTACTTTATCAATCTTATCAAAAGATAACTTTATGACCCCTTGTTTTTCATATTCATAAAACATATCATCAATATCTTGAGCAATATTATTATGTATATCAACGTTATTACTCCAATCAACTTTTGTATGTTCTTGAATTATTTCAGCAATTTTAATTGCTATTTCTCCAATTAAATTAATATCATATTCTTCGTTTTCATTAATTATAGGAAGAATTACACCATAAAACGCTTGAGCATGAACACTTTGTTGAATTGATTTTGGATAAGATATTCCACTCTTATTTGTTCTAAAATCATCCAATATTTTACTCATAGCTTGTAAATATTCTGCATCACTTATTACTTTTTCTTTGTATTGTTCCAGTACATCTTTAATTCTTTTTGAAAAACTATCATAATAAGCAGGATTAGTGTCATAATTAACTGAAATATTTTTACTTAAGTTATATCTTATAGCATCTGCTTTTGACGCTTTACTTCCTAAATCCTCAATTTCTTTTTCTAATTCTCCTTTATTCATAATATCTAATGGTTTTGTAAGAATTTTTAAACCGACAACTGATAAATGTTTATCTAATAAATTTCTCATTTGATTTTCATAGTCTTTATTATCTATTGTTTCGGCACATCTTTTCTTAATCATTACTCTTAATTTTGAATAAAAGATAAATTTATCTTTATATAGTTTTATCTCTTTAGGATCACTATCTACAATAGCTGTATAGGCATTTTCACTCCCTAACACCAATGATAATTTTTTTCCGAATTCACATAAATCATTATAAAATTTATTTCTAATATCTTCATGTTGTTCTAGATATACTTCATATTCTTCTTCATCATTTTTATTTTCAATAGAAATAAAATTATTTTCGAGATTTGTATACGCTTGTCTTAATCCAGCGACCGAAGTTAATACATCTGTAATAAGCCCTTCTAAATCTTTTTTATCAAACTTATCTAAACCATTGTCCCCAGAATAAACATTCATTGCGTCATTTAACTGTGGAAGCAACCCTCTATAATCAACAATCAATCCATAATCTTTTCCTTCGTATAGTCGATTAGTTCTTGCAATCGCCTGTAATAAACCATGCTCTTTCAATTGCTTATCAATATATAAAACTTGACATATTGGTGCATCAAATCCTGTAAGTAATTTTGAACATACAATTAATATATCTAGGTCTCCATCTACAAACTTATTTCTGATACTTTCTTCATAATCATCGGCATCATTATATATTTCCATCATTTCTTTCCAAAATTTTTGTACTTCAGGAAGATTGCTTTCATCTAAATCTTCATATCCTTCTCTCATATCTGGTGATGAAATACAAACTGCTACTTCTAATTCACTAAAATGTTTAAATGTATTATAATATCTAACTGCATCTAATTTTGAATTTGTTGCTAAAATAGCTTTAAATCCAGTTGCCTTAATATTATTTGTAAAATGCTCATCTATATCAAGGGCTATTCTTTCAATTCTAGCATAAGTACTATTAAGTTTTTGGATTGAACTCCATTTTCTGCTTAGTTCATCTTTTTGTTTATCGTTAAGTTTGCTACATGTTTTCTTAAACCATAAATCTATATTTGTAGAATCAACTGTTTGTTCCACAAATCTTCCTTCATAAACTAATGGAACAATAGCTTTATCATCAACACCATTTTTAATTGTATATTTGTGTATATAGTGTCCACCAAATTTCATAGCAGTTTTATCGTTTTTCATTAGTGGTGTACCTGTAAATCCTAAATAACAAGCATTAGGGAATACTCTTCTCATTTTAACAGCTAACTCACCATAATTACTACGATGTGATTCATCTACTAAAATAAAAATATCTTTTTCATCAACTCTCGTATTGAACTTTTCTGCTGTATTAAATTTATTAATTATAGATGTTATAACGTCTGCTTTTCCTTCTGAAATTAATTCAACCAAATTTCTACCGCTAATAGCTCTTGCAGGTTTAATTTTAGTATTGCTAAACGTTCTTGCAATTTGTTTATCTAAATCTTTTCTATCTGTAACAATTACAACTTTACTTTTACCTGGATTAATATTAGTTAATATATAATTTGCTATCATAACCATAGTTAGTGACTTACCACTACCCTGTGTATGCCAAATTATACCACTTTGTCTATTATTATTTGAATCATATTTTTGTATTGTAGAAATGATATTTTTTACAGCATAATATTGTTGATATCTACACACCTTTTTAACGTTTGCATCGAATAAAACAAAATATCTTGCTATTTCAATCAATCTTTCAGGAGTCATCATAGCTGTGAATATTTTATCTTGATATGTCGCCAATCTTCCTAATTTTAAGTTATTAATCTTTTCTTCAATTTCAACTGGTTCATCATTTTCAAATTTCCAAACTGAATAAAATTTCTTTTTTGTTCTAGTTGTTCCATATTTGACTTCATTTTTATTACATGCTACTACAAGTGAAACATATTTAAATAATTGAGGTATATAAAAATCTGTTTGATTTCTAATATTTTGTTCCACTGCTTGATCTACTGATTCTACACCAGATTTACACTCGATAGCTGCAAAAGGGATCCCATTCACAAATAAAACAATATCAACTCTTGCATTATGTTCGCCTGTGTGACTATCTACAGCAAATTCTTGAGTTACATGAAATACATTATTTTCAAAATTGTGCCAATCAATATAGTTTAAATCAAATGATACTTTTCTATCATCTACTTGTTCTACATAACTTCTTCCCATAGTAAGAAGATTATATACCTTTTCACTAGCAACAATTAAACCTTCTTGAATTGGTACATCTAAATCTGAAACTGCTTTTTCAATATTAAAATTTGAAAACTTACAAACTTTCCCATTATATTCATAACTATTTAATTTTTTTAATTGTTCTTTAAGAATATCTTGAAGAATACACCCATATGTGCCTTTTCTTTGTACAATACAATCTTCTGGAGAAATATATTTATAACCTAATTTTTGAAATAATTCTAGTGCTGGATATTGGGATATATTTTTTTCTAACATTTTACTACTATTCATTATTAATCCTCCATATTTTCTATTTTTACTAAAATAGCTTTTTGTAATTTATCTTCCTTTTCTTGTATTTTATTTAATATAATAATTTTTTGTGTTTGTGCTTTAAACAAATTTCCAATTATATGCTGTTTCTTTAAAGGGATATTCGGGATTTCCATTTCTCCAATTGCAGACATATTTATATTCTTCATTATAGATCCTTGCAGATTACTTAATAATGATTTTCTTGCAGAATCACTATTTATATAATAAGATAAAAAATCAGGGCAGTAATTTTCTGAACATCTTATTACACAGAAGTTTGAGCTGATTACAATATTTTCCATATCTTTACTAATATATATAGCAGTGAAAGGATCAGTTAATCTAACAATTATATCTCCTTCATGTGTAAGATAATAATCATCTATAATTTCTTTTACATTTAATATTTCTAATTCCTGTTCTTCTATATATCCATTTTTATTGATTGCTCTAAGATTTAATTGTTTGTATGACTTGATGATATCTTTTGTGTGAATTGCCTTTTTTCTTGAAACTACAAGACCACTTCCAACAATCGCTATATCTTTTACTACCATAGCAATACCTCCTATGTATTTGTCACGAGTAAATTATAACACATAAAAAACACAATTGCAAGCTTTTTGAGAAAAAAATTGTCACGAAGTAAAAATAACATGGGTTTTTTGTCATATTTTAGAAAATTTTATATTACTTAAATTATATAAACTTTGGACTTTCTATTTTCATATAAACAAAACATATGAGTCTAACAATTAATATATTATTTTATATAGATTAAAACCTTATAAAATTGCCAACACCCTCGTTTCCTTTTTACTCTAGTTTGTTGTTCGATATAATTTTAAAGAACTGCTACAGGCTCTACAATCGGTCCACAAAGCATAAAAACCACCCATTGGAATATTAATCCTTTAAGTGGTTTTATTCTTTATAACTATAATTTTATTTTAAATCTAACAAATACATATTTCTATAATATTTACCTAAATAATCAGTTTTAATTAATTTTGCTCCAGTAAATAATATAGATCTATTAGATGCTATATTTTCTGGATGTGCTACTGATACTATATAATCATAATTTCTTAATCTTGCTTCTTCTATTATTATAGCTGAAAATTGTTTCATGATACCTTTACCTCTATATTCAGGTAAAATTAGTACTCCTCCAAACTCTCCTGCAATTGTTTCACTAATACCTATAACTTTCTTTATATCATCAACAAATTCATCACCTAAATAAAACTGTGCTGTTCCAATAAGTTTACCATTATCATATGCTCCATATGTAACAGCTTTGTCTTTATCAAACATTGTATCAATATCTTCATCTCTAAAAGGAACAAAAAACTCTTTTCTGTCTATTGCTTCTTGAACTGTATATATTTTGTTCTTTTTCTGAAATATCAACTTTTCTATACTCTATCATAAACTATCTCGTTTCTATGTTTTATATATTTCATTATACACTATTTGTAGTAATTTTTCAATCAATAGGTTCGAACCCCGTTATTCAAAGGGTATCGTTAGTATAAAAAGTCACTTAACAATTTACACAAAAATAGGCCATTTTTACCTAAAGGTTCGAATCCTTGCATAATCGCACTAGGTTGTGTATGACAAAAAGTCTTTTTTTGAGCACTTTTTACCATCATTTTTGGATATTTTCTTAAGATTTTTGATAATTTAGGCCTAAAAAGTGAAAAAAGCCTTCTTTTTCAGAAGACTTATAGACATCTACTAATGGTGCAAAATATCGTTTTTTAACACAAATACAGTACAATATGCCCCTTTTTTCATTAAATTGACCTGTTTTTTTCAAAATTTAAATGGACAAATTCAACGTTAGATATATAACAAAAACACATATAAAAAAGTGCAGTAACCATGATTACTACACTTTATCATTCAATATCGACCGGTTACAATCAAACTTTATATTTACCTGCAATTATAATTTGATGATTCAACAATAAATCTTTAAACTATTCTACCTTCAATTTAGCATTTAATAAACAATATATTATATTAAATTAACTGGGCATAACCAACAATCTTTGTTTATTGGTTGTAGTTTTTGCGTTAAACAAATAACAATACCTGGTCTAACATCATCACTGTATTTCTTTAAGACACTAAAGTTTTTATCTGGATTATTTGGACTTATACCTTTTTTTATTTCTATTGGATATAAAGTATTTCCTTCTACATAAACTAAATCAACTTCTTTTTGATCTTTGTCACGATAGTAATACAAATTAATTTTTGGATCTATTCCATAATTTGAAAAGTTTTTGATAATTTCACTCACAACAAATGTTTCAAAAATTGCTCCAGATAATGCTCCAACTTCTAAGGTTTCAGGATTTGGATATTTTGCTAAATAACTACATAATCCAGTATCCATAAAATATAATTTAGGAGCTTTAATGATTCTATTTGAAACATTAGAATAATATGGTTGTAATAAATATATTATACCAGATGCTTCTAATATACTAATCCAACTTTTAATTGTTTTCGAATCTACTCCTATTTCTTTTGCGATATTAGCATAATTTAATTCTTGGGCAGTTCTAACAGCTATATATTGCATAAAATTATAAAACTCTAATGTTTTTCCAACATTTAATAATTCTCTTACATCTCGTTCAATATATGTATTAACATAAGAAGAAAAATAATTATTTCTTTCTGCTATATTACTTACAACAGTTGGCATACCACCATTAAATATTCTTTCAAATACATTACCTTTCTTTTCAATACTATTTTTTTGTTTTTCTTTAAGAACATCTAATTTAGGACTAAATAGACCAACATTGCTTTTATTTATTTCACTATTAGATAATGAGTATAAATTTAAAACCCCAATTCTACCCGCTAATGATTCACTTACATCTTTCATTAATCTAAATTGTTGAGAACCAGTTAACCAGAACAAAGCTTTTTGTTTAGTATTATTTTTTAAAGATTTTAAACGATATTCATCTACTATTATTTTTATATATGGTAATAAATTTGAAGCATATTGTATTTCATCAATAATTAAAGGATATCCATATTGTTCTAAAAAATATTTTGGATCTGCTTTTGCCAGTGTTCTTGCATCTAAATCATCTAAAGTAACATAATTCATATCATCTTCTTTAATCATTTGAAGCAATGTAGATTTACCAACTTGTCTAGCACCTGTAACAACAATAACAGAAAATTCATTTGAAAAATTTTTTATAGTATTTTCAATCACTCTACTAATATACATTAATTCACGACCTTTTTGGAATATAACTCCATTTTAGACTAAAATATTAAATTTGTCAAGTGTTTTAAATATATTTAAATGTTTTTGTTGTACACAATATACTTTCATACGTACAACCCCAGCCTTGTACGTTAAAAAAGTCTTTTGTCCAATTTCTAGTATTTTTGATGTTTTTCTTATGCTTTTACAGGTTTTAGCAGTTTTTTAATAATTTCTCATTAAAATATCGTTAAATATAGTTGATTTTAGGCGAGACAAATTCAACATACAACGTTCATTCTATGGCAATAAAGTCTATGACGTTGAAAGAAAAATTTGTCTATAAAAAAGCCACTCATCAGAGCAGCTTTTAGCGTTAATCTAAAACATTTATTTTGTCTAATAAAAAATCTGTAAATTTACAATGAAGAATTCCTTGCTCATCATAATAACTGGTTAAAATATCATTTCTAATAATTACCTTTTTAAATGAATCACCTGTAATTGTTAATGGTCTAATTTCTGATACTATTTTTTCATCATTATCCATTCTAAATGCAGATTGAATATAAACCTTAAAATCAAGTTTATTTACAATAAAATCTATTTCAACATAATCTGATGAATCATGTGTTCTTAATGGAATTGCTCCAACATCAACATTATATCCTCTTCTAATTAGTTCATTATATAATATATTTTCCATTAAATGGCCAGGATCATTTTGTCTAAAGTTTAATCTAGCATTTCTTAACCCATTATCAATGTAATAATACTTATTAGGATATTCAAAATAACTTTTTACTTTCACATCATATCTTCTAGCCATATTAATAATGAATGAATCAATTGTATGACTGACATATTTAGAAACCATTTCAAATGTAACTTTTTCCTTTTTTAAAGTTGATATTGAATTAGCTATTCTATTATTAGTAGTAAGCGATGAAATTTGTGAAGATAAATAGTCTAAGATTTCATTTAAAATGTCAGGCCTTTGAATCCTATTTCTTTCTACAATATCTTTTATATATATTTCATTAAATAAATTTTCTAAATAACTTTTTTTATCTTCAGCAGTTTTTTCATGTACAATACCAGGCATTCCTCCTAATATCATATAATTATTTAATGCTTCATTTATATCTCCACCAATGTAATTATAATATTCAGAAAAAGATAAGGGAAAGACATGAATTTGGCTAGATCTTCCTCTAAACTCAGTTGAAATATCTTTTGATAACATTTTTGAATTGCTGCCAGTTACATAAACATCAATATTTTTATTATCTTTAAATTGATTTAAAATATCATAGATAGTTGCAGTAACACCGCTTTTTCTATCTTTTTTTCGATTGCCATTTGAACTTCATCAATAAATAAATAATATTTATCTAATGGGGTTTTATTAATTGTTTTAGTTATTTCTTTATATAGCATAAACGGATTTCGAAAAGTAATGAATTCCATTTTATCTAATTTTATTTCAATTATATTTTCTTCTTTTACACCATTTTCAAGTAAGTATGTTTTATATATCAAATAGCAAAACTGATTTTCCACAACGTCTAATACCAGTAATTACTTTAATATTACCATCCCAAGCTCTTTTTATGAGTTTATTTAAATACCAATTTCTTTCAATCATATTAATATTACTCCTTAAACTTTAGTCATTTGCGTTAAAACTTTCAGTAGTATTTTAACATTTGAAATATTTTTTGTCAATAGTTTAGACAAATTTCATAAATATTATATGTAATAAATCAATTAAATTTCTATCTTTTTTATTTTTTACACAAATTTATTGTAATACTATTTACTAAACTAGTATTTATTCTATAATTACATGTGGTTACACCTAAAATTTTCTTCATCTTCAAAATTATAAAATCTAAAATTAGAGCCTTCTCCGAGTACGCCAAAATAACCACACCCTTCGGGGTCTGTTTCGTGAATAACTAATTTCTTATTACTCATTCTTCTATCTCCTTTCTATTGTATCTACATTATAGCATAGAAAAACGAATATGTCAACAGTTATTTACTTGTCTACCATAGACAAGTTTTAAAGGAAGATTATTCTTCCTTTCAATCTTCCTCCCCATAATCAGTATAATCGCTTTCTTCTACGCCGTCTCCAAAAGCATCATAAAAATCTTCGCACTCATAATAAGGATTCATTTTATCAAAAGTCATCCCACAAACACATCTTTCCTTTTTTCCATCAATTAAAGTTTCTTCTACATAATAAGGACAATCCCAACCATTTACTGGACAATGAAAATGTCTCATTTTGTTCTCCCCTTTCTATAATTATAATACCATACTTTTCCCAAAAAGTCAAGACTTATTTACTTGTCTATTTTAGACAAGTTTTCCCCTTTTGTCAAATGTTTCACTAACTTACTTGTCTACTTGTCAAATATACCACTATTGCGCAAAAATCCTGCGAAAGTCAATAGGAGCTGCGAAAGTCAAATATCCTGCGATGTCAAGGAGCTGGGATTGGGGTGTAGGAGCTGCGACTGTGTCA
>OLXK01000486.1_pt1 | contig 38574 bp, 30 predicted proteins | sample 1674321 | NCBI WGS metagenome assembly OLXK01 (sample SAMEA103958162, study PRJEB25191) | human gut metagenome | reverse complement strand
ATTATGAATATCCTGCAATGGACTTCTCCGAAGTCGGTTATTTCGTTGGCGACAACGAGTATGAACTCGTTATGGTCATTGACGGAACTTTGAATCCGCTCGATGCAGAAGGCAATCTGACTTATGAGGCAGGTTACTATTTCAGCAGTTGGCCCCTTGTCAAGAAAGATTTGTGGGAAAGATGCGAAGACCAAAGCAAAACTCCGTATGCCAACAGCTACTGCACGACACAGGAAAAGAGCGCAAGCTGGGGTCCCTACAAACTCACGAATTATCAGGATCAAAAAACCTATACCGTTTCGCGTAATGACAAATGGTTTGGATATGGTCTTCCGCAATATGCGAACCAATATCAAACAGACGCTATCGTAACGGAAAAGATCGAAGAGTGGGATACCGCATGGCTTGCTTTCCAAAAGGGTAACCTTGACGGCATCGGTATGGACGTTAAGATTGCTGCGGATTACAGAACGTCGAAGCGTGCTTATTTCACGCCGGAAACCTATACTTTCGACCTTAACATTCAATCGAATGCAACCAGCAAAACCGATAAGAGAAACAACCTGCTTCTTAACTATGCAGATTTCAGAAAAGCAATTTCGCTTTCTCTTGATCGTGACGATTACTGCGCAAAGAACAATCCGAGCTCGCAAGCTGCACTTGGACTGCTCAACAGCATGTACTACTATGACGTAGAAAACGGCAAAGTATATCGTGATACCATCCAGGCAAAAGAAGCTATTCTCAATGCGTATGGCGCAACAAAGAATGCGGATGGTTCCTGGAAAGTCGGCGAAACCACTTACACGGACATCGAAGATGCTCTTGACGCAACGACCGGTTACAACCTTACGCTTGCTCGTCAGCTTGTTGAGAGCGCAGTAGCACAAGCGAAGAAGGACGGCAAATATAGCGATGGCGATGAAATTATTTTAACATACGGCATTGAAACGCAAAGCGCTAATACCGATAGGGTTAAAAACTGGTTCCAGGCTGCATTTGACAATATGACAAAAGGCACTTCAATCGAAGGAAAAGTTAAGATCGAATACTTTATGTTTTCTAGTGCGACATGGTCTGAACAATTTGCAGACGGCGAATACGATCTGTGCTTCGGCGCATGGGGCAACGCTCCGTTCAACCCCGCATATCTCCTTTGCGAAACTCAAATAAGCGATGAGAACAGATATGCAGTCAAATGGGATCCGACTACTGTCGAGGTTACGGTCAAGGCAACGCCCGATGACAAACACAAAGACGGCAATTACACCTACAACCTTGCACAATGGAGACTTATCCTTCAAGGCAAAGACGGTTGCCCGGTCAACTTCAAGAACTTCCCGATGGAAGATCAACTTGCAGCGCTTGGCGCAGTTGAAACTGCAATCCTGAAAGAGTATTATTCCATTCCTGTTTTCAGCAGATATTCTGCAAGCTTGATGGGATATAAGGTCGATTACATATCCTATGAATACAACACCTTTATGGGATATGGCGGAATCCGTTATATGACATTCAATTATGACGACACCGCATGGGCTGAATTTGTAGCTTCAAACAACAATATTCTGAACTACAAATAAAAACTAAATTGTTGTGAAACAATAAGTCTTTAACAATCCGGAGTTGAGGGCAATGCATATTGTCCTCACTTCGCATTGTTTAAGGATAATTACATATAAGAGGATTTCTTATGTATATGTTCAAATACATACTCAAACGTATCGGACTAATGCTGTTCACTTTTTCGGTGATTATGCTTATCTGTTTCGTTTTGATAAAATCCCTTCCTATACCGCTTAATGACGGCTTAGGAAAGGACAAAGAATTGCTTGAAGCAAATTTACGCGCAAGGGGATATTACGACCCGATTATGGTTCAGCTGGGACGTTATATCGAGCGTATTTTTACAAAAGGCGACTTCGGCATTGGTACGACAATGTCCGGGTTTATAAACAAACCGGTGTGGGATTCGTTTATAAAAAGCATGCCACCCACAATACTTATAAATGTTTATTCGTCTATTATCGGTGTGCCGATTGGTCTGGCGCTTGGAATTTTTGCCGCGCTGAAAAAGAATAAGTGGCAAGATCAGATTATTTCCACAGGCGTTATGGTGCTTATTTCGGTGCCATCGATTGTTTATGCTTTTTTAATTCAGTATTTTCTGTGCTTTAAGGCGAATCTATTCCCGCTAACGATGGCAAGTGGAACTAATTACTTAACATGGAAAATGTTTCACAGTATGATGCCGGCGGTGCTTGCACTGTGTCTGGGTTCGATTGCGGGGTATGCTCGTTATACTCGCGCGGAACTTACCGAAGTTCTGACAAACGAGTTCATGTTGCTTGCAAGGACAAAAGGTCTTACGAAAGGGCAGGCGATTGTGCGCCATGCGTTAAGAAATGCAATGGTGCCGATTTTCCCGATGATTTTGGGCGAATTTATTTCCGTTCTCAGCGGTTCGCTTATCATTGAAAAGTTCTTCTCGATACCGGGCGTCGGCAGCTTATATTTGAACTCAATTAATGCACTCGACTATGACTTCTTTATGTTGCTTTCGGGCTTTTACACTCTGGTTGGTCTTCTTGCAGGTATCATTGTCGATATCAGCTATGGCATGATCGATCCGAGAATCAGAATGGGGGCGAAGTAATATGGAAGATATCTATAAAAATATACCCGCAGAAAAATTCCAGTTTGTTGAAAGACAAGACTTGGTTCACGAAAAGGTGCTTGAAACAAAACCCCGCAGTTTCCTTGCGGACGCGTTTTCGCGGTTTTGCAAAAATAAGGGCTCAATCGTAGGAGCGGTCATTATTTTAATTTTGGTTTTGTATGCAATTTTAGGCACGATTTTCTCACAGTATTCTGTTTCCCACAGAGATACGTATTTCCGTTACACACGCCCGCGTAGCGAACTGTTTGCAAAAACGAATTTCTGGGACGGATGCGAGAAAAAGACATTGTCCAGGGCAACGTTTTATTACTATTACTATATGGGAGAAGAAACGGGGCATTATGCAATCAAAAATCAAGAATTCACTGAAAACGGAGAAATCTATGACTTCCGTCTGGATTCGTATCAAAAAACCGGATGCGTTTATCTGAAAATGTCAAAAGAAGAATATGAAACTCTTCAACAATATCAAAACGAAACGGGGAAACAAGTAATATATCCTGCGCTCAGACTCTCGATGAAGAGAATGGTTGACACTTATCAAATTAAGACGAAAGGAAACGTTTCCGTTGATACAGCCGCGAATTATTACTACAAATTTAATGAAAACACAATGGAACCGGTGTTTAATGCAAAAGGCGAAATTGTGCCGGATTACAAAACGCACACGGTCGGTCAAGTTTCGAATGACAATTACAACTCATTGCGTATTGCGGGCGACGGCGAAAACGGCATAGAATACGAATACGCGCGTCCAAACGACGCAGGCTATGAGGTGCGTGTAAACTATTACGAATATTATATTTTCAATCACTCGTACGTGCTTAAAGACGGCATAGAAAAACCGTCGTTCCTGTTTGGCGCAAACGAAGAAGGTCAGGACATTTTCACGTGTCTTGCCGCGGGCGCGTTATTCTCGTTCGGTTTCGCAATTGCCGTTGCGCTTGTCAACCTTATAGTCGGCGCAATCTACGGCGCGATCGAGGGCTATTACGGCGGCAAAGTCGACTTGGTCATGGAAAGATTTTCGGATATTTTGTCCGCAGTGCCGATGATGATTGTCGTTACTTTGCTTAAACTGCATATGGGCACTTCCGGTGCTGTTCTTGTTTTGTTCATTTCCTTCTTCCTGACAGGCTGGATAGGAATGGCGTCTACAACAAGAATGCAGTTTTATCGTTATAAAAATCAGGAATATGTTCTTGCAGCCCGCACGCTCGGCGCAAGCGACGCAAGGATTATAGTGAAACACATCTTCCCGAATGCCGTCGGCACACTCGTTACAAGTTGCGCGTTGGTGATCCCGTCGATGATTTATTCGGAAGTCAATCTGAGCTATCTCGGAATTATCAGCTTAACGTCGGGCAATCTTACAAGCGTCGGCACGCTTCTTTCAAGCGGTCAGAGCGCATTGTTAACCGCGCCGCACGTTGCTCTTATGCCGTCACTGTTCCTTGCATTATTATTGTTGAGTTTCAACTTGTTCGGCAACGGACTTCGCGACGCGTTCAACCCGTCGCTCAGAGGATCGGAGGAATGATATGGAAAAGAAACTTGAAGTTAAAAATCTGAGAATTTCGTTCCGTACCGACGCGGGCAAAGTTCAGGCAGTACGCGGCATCGACTTCGATTTGTACAAGGGAGAAACCTTGGCAATCGTCGGCGAGTCGGGCAGCGGCAAATCCGTCACGAACAAAGCAATAATCGGTATCTCCGCCCCCAACGCCATTGTCGAAAGCGGCGAGATTATCTATGACGGCATGGATCTTTTGCAGATCAACGAGGAAGAGTTCCATAAACTTCGCGGCGACAAAATCGCAATGATTTTCCAGGATCCGCTGTCGGCACTCGACCCCATCAACCGCATCGGTATGCAACTTACCGAAGCGATGATTCTGAAAAACCGCGCCAACCGCAGAGAGTCGAGGAAAGCGTTCAACACCCGCATGAAACTGCTGTGCGCCGCCATGAACGACGCAATGGGCGTTGACGAAAAGTCCCCGCGCGGCGTCGAAAACGCAAAACTCTGCAAGGATTTCGATACGTTTGAGTGCTTGCACCTTAAACTCGAAGGCGCATATAACGTCGCATACGAAAACGCCGAAAACGGCTTGGAAAGCGCGGACGACTTGCTTTTCCATATCGAAAAGAACGCCGTGTCCGAATTTGCCCGTTCCGTGCGCGAAATCGTTGCAAACGCCGAAAAATCGGTCAACGAATACGTTTCGGACAGCGACATCGTCGAATTCGCAAAAGCCTTTAAAATCGAGGCGGACAACGTAAGAAAAACAAGGGGCAAAGAAAAAGATTATTCAAAAGTCGTCGCTCCGCTTACCGCGCTTCGCGATAAGTTCAAGGAAGCGGTCGATAAGAAAATGCCCAACTTCTTTGCGTTTGCGTACTATAAAACGTTCGGTCACAACGAAATGCTCCCCGACGGCGATATCGACGAATTGAACGCGTTTTTGAGAAAATACCTTGACGATAACTTTATGCTTTCGTTCATCGAAGACGTCAAGAAAGGCGTCGTTTATTCGTTTGAAAAATCGATCGAGAAGAAAAAGGACGTCATAGAACTCATCAGGGCGAACCGCGCGGCGTACGTCGAGGGCGAACCCGATAAAAAACTTTATAAAGCCACCGCAAAAGTGCTTTCGGAAGCCGTGAAAGACTCAATCGATAAACTCGCTATCATAAAAGACAGCACCGCTTATACCTTCGAGCCGAGCCTTTACCGCGCAATCGACACATATTTTTCGGCAATCCCCAACAACGTTAAAGAACAAAAACGTTACGATAAGGAGTCGAAAAAGATCGATAAAATCACCGCTCGCGGAAAAACCCCGGATTATAAGGTTGTTCCTGCAAAAATCATCGATCTGGACCTTGCAAGGCAAAATATCGTCGCGATTCTGGACAAGATCGTCGAAAGCTACGAAAAAGCAATCGCAACTGCCGAAAACTTCGACGCCGAAAAGGAAACCATTGCAACCATCGATTTCTTGAAAGAAAAAGCACAGGCTGTCGCGTATCGCGTCACCAGAATGGTTGCGAAAAACAAGGCGTTGAAATTGATGGAAGAAGTCGGCATTCCCGAGCCGAGAAAGAGATATCGTCAATATCCGTTCCAGTTCTCGGGCGGTATGCGTCAGCGTATAGTTATCGCAATCGCTCTTGCGGCAAACCCCGACATCCTTATCTGCGACGAACCTACGACCGCGTTGGACGTTACGATTCAGGCGCAGATACTCGAACTTATCAATAAACTTAAAAAGGAAAGAAACCTTTCCATTATCTTTATTACGCACGATCTCGGCGTCGTTGCGAATATGGCGGACAGAATCGCCGTCATGTATGCCGGCAAAATCGTCGAAACGGGCACAGCGGAAGATATTTTCTATTCGCCGGCGCACCCGTATACCTGGGCGTTGCTGTCTTCGATGCCCGACCTCGACACCGATGAAAAACTTGAAGCGATTCCCGGCACCCCGCCGAATATGATTTATCCGCCGAAGGGCGACGCTTTCGCCGCGCGAAACAAATACGCGATGAAAATCGACTTTGAATTACAACCGCCTATGTTTGAGATTTCGCCCACGCACAAAGCGGCAACGTGGCTGTTGCATCCCGACGCACCGAAAATCGATATGCCGAAGATTGTTGCGGACAGAATCGAAAGAATGAAAAATCTGGCGAAAGAAAAAGCGGAAGAAACCGAAAACGGCAACGAAGGAGGACAAAATGAGCAATAATTTTAACGATAAAGAAGTCCTTCTGAAAGTCGAGCATCTTTCGCAATATTTCAAGCTCGGTCAGTCCACGCTGAAAGCCGTCAACGACGTCAGTTTCGACATCAAAAAAGGCGAAGTTTTCGGGCTTGTCGGCGAGTCGGGTTGCGGCAAAACCACGACGGGAAGAAGTATTATCAAACTTTATAACTGCACCGACGGCAACGTTTATTTTGAAGGAAGACGTATCTGTGCGGGCACGTTGACGTACAAAAACGCAATCAAAGACGCGTGGAAAAAGTTTTTCAAAAACTTTTCAAAAAAGAATCCGCCCGAAGATAAAAAGGATTTCAAAGGCGCATTTTTGGAACTTACCGGCGTATTGAAAGTCGAAATCAAAAATATTAGAAGCGCGAAAAGCGACCAGAAACGTTGCGATAAAAAGTACGCAAAGGAAAAAGTCGGGGAAGTCAATGCGGAATATCTGCCGAAGCTTAAAGAGCTTGACAAGAAATCCCCCGAATTCAAGAAGCTGCTTTTGGAATATCTTGGAAAGCGCAGGCTTGCAAGAAAGGAAAGAATCGTCACGAAAATCCAGATGGTTTTCCAGGATCCCATTGCCTCGCTCGATCCCCGTATGACCGTCCGCGAAATCATTGCGGAAGGACTTAAAATCAGGGGCATCAGAAACAAGGAAGAAATCAACGAAAAAGTTTACGAAGTGCTTGAAAAAGTCGGGCTTGTCAAAGAACACGCGGGACGTTATCCGCATGAGTTTTCGGGCGGTCAGCGTCAGCGTATCGGCGTTGCAAGGGCAATCATTATGCGCCCCGAACTTATTATCGCGGACGAACCCATCTCGGCGCTCGACGTGTCCATTCAGGCGCAGGTTATTAACCTTCTCAACGATTTAAGAAAAGAGTTGGGGCTTACGATATTGTTTATCGCGCACGACCTGTCGGTCGTCAAGTATTTCTCGGACAGAATCGCAGTTATGTACTTTGGTAATATGGTCGAACTTGCCGATTCCGACGAACTTTTCAAGCATCCTTTACATCCTTACACCCGTTCGCTTTTGTCGGCAATTCCTTTGCCCGATCCCGTGTACGAGAAACAAAGAGTGCGTATCGTGTACAATCCGCTTGCCGATCACGATTATTCGGTGGACAAACCTACTCTTCGCGAAATTTCAAAAGGGCATTTTGTGTCCTGCAACGACCAAGAAGAGGCGGAATACAAAAAACAACTCGGTCTGGACGTAGAAAACGCCGCGCAAGAGGAAAAGACGGTTGACTAAAAGGCACGTAACAGAAACGATTGTATCCCTGATAATAGGGTTGACGCTGTTTTTTGTCATAACGGGAGTGAACGGGGTTTATGGCGGAAAACTTTCTGGCGTCGAAGTCGCAAGGTTTTTGTGCGACGGGTTTTTCGTTGCCGGCGTAGTATTGCTTGGTTTCGCCGCGCTTTACTGGGCGTCCGATAAAGGCGCGTTCGACGGCTTGAAATTCTCGTTCACGTCGTTTTTTAGGTTGCACTTTTCGACGCACCGCTATGACTGGAAAGAAAAGGAAAGTTTTCAGGAATACAAAGAAAGGATACATTCCGACGAGAAAAAAAAGAAAAACGTATCGATAACGGCGATTATCGGCGGCGTGTTTATGATCGGCGCGATAATATGCCTGATAATTTATGAAACGATATAATAAAACGATGAGAACCCGACGACCGGTCGGGTTTTTCAATGCGCTTATATCGGCGGAAAAAAACAATAGTGATTTTATTTTCAATATAGGATATTAGTGGTAAAATATAGATAATTCGTCAAGCCAAAGTTTGATTTATGGCGGGCGGAGATTTTAAAACAAAGGAGGGATGAAAATGTTAGGAAATTTCACCTATTGCAACCCTACGAGGTTATATTTTGGCAAGGACGCGCTTGACGGTCTGAACAAAGAACTGCCAAAGTTCGGAAAAAACGTACTGTTGGTGTACGGCGGCGGCTCGATAAAGAAAAACGGCATATACGACAAAGTTTTGGAAATTTGCGTAAAAAACGGCAAAAACGTATTCGAGGATGCCGGAGTTATGCCAAACCCCACAACCGACAAGCTCCGCGAGGGCATCGAGAGGGCGCGCGCATGCAAGGCGGATTTCATTCTTGCGGTCGGCGGCGGTTCGGTGTGCGACTATGCAAAAGCGTTGTCGGCGTCGGTACACCTTGACGACGATCCGTGGGAGAAGTACTACGTCCGTTCCGAGGCTCCGAATTGTGAGATAGTCCCCGTTGGCTGTGTTCTGACAATGGTTGGCACGGGCAGTGAGATGAACGGCGGTGCGGTCATCACGAACACGGCGCAAAAGCTCAAAATAGGGCACGTATTTTCCGACGAAGTATTCCCGAAATTCTCGGTGCTCAATCCCGAATTCACGTTCACAGTTCCGAAATATCAGATGGTGGCGGGGATTTTCGATATTATGTCGCACATTTTTGAGCAGTACTTTTCGGGCACGGACGATTGCTCAAACGACTATATTATGGAAGGTATGCTTCGCTCGCTGATACACAGTGCGAATATCGCCGTAGAAAATCCGAAAGACTACGAGGCGCGCAGTAACATTATGTGGTTGGCAACCTGGGCGCTCAATACCTTCGTCGAGAAGGGCAAGACTACTGACTGGGAAGTCCATATGCTCGGACAAGCCGTCGGCGCGCACACGGACGCAACGCACGGTATGACGCTTTCCGCGGTGTCGTTGCCGTATTACCGTTATATTTTGCCGTACGGGGCCGAAAGATTTGCTCGTCACGCCGTCAATGTATGGGGAGTCAATCCCGAAGGGAAGTCAACCGAGGAAGTCGGCGAAGAAGGACTGAGCGTAATGGAAAAATGGATGAAGAAAATCGGACTTGTGACCAGCATTTCGGAGCTTGGTGTGACGGAAGAAGATATCGACGCCGTCGCGGACAGTACGCTCGTGATGAAAGGCGGGTACAAAGTCCTTACGAAAGACGACATAAAAACAATCTTACGCGCAAGTTTATGAAATCTTGCGACAAAAAAAGCGTATGCGCGTGCATACGCTTTTTTGATGCAAAATCTTAAATATTCGTTACGTCCATTTCGCAGACAGACAACTGACCGCGCCTGTTGAGAAAACCTTTTTCTGCCGTTCCGACGTACCCGCCGTTCAGGTAATCCTTGATATTGCCGGTCACGCTGAGCGGGGGAAGTTTGCCGACGATTTCGCCGTTTTTTACAAGGAAAGCAAGATGCACGGGGCAGGCGTAATCGCCGCTTGACGTCGTGTCGCCGCCGCCGACCATCATGACGAACACCGCCGCGTCGTCCCCGATAAGTTCTTTTACGTCGGTTGCGGTTTCTTCAAACCTGAGGCTGCCGAAACCCGTGGAAGGCACTCCGTCGTATGAAGCGGACGATGAAACGACGCGCGGTATGTTGTAAAGCGCAGCCGCGTTTTTGTTTGCGAAAAGTGCTTTCAACACCCCGTTTTCGATAAGATAAGATTTGCCGTTTTCGGCAACGTCGCCCTCGTCGTCAAAGAAAGGAACGTTTATTGCGTCATCGGTGTAATCGGCATAAATCGAAAGTTTATCGCTCAAAATCTTTTTATTAAGTCCGTCTTTGAACACTGTTGCGCCCGATGCGTACATATGCGCCATGAAGTTTCCGAGCGCGGTTTCTACAAATACCGCGGGTGACGCGATGACTTTATATTTGCTGTTTTCGATTGATGTGGGGGTGTTGAATGCGTCGTAAAGTTTTTTTACGTCCTGCACCGCTTTGTCTTCGTCGTAGTCATTCGTTTCGCTGATGTAGGTCAGATCCATAAGGTTTGCCGTGGACTTATGCTTTATCGACAGGGCGATTACAAACTCGTTACCTTTGTACGAAAGATTGCTGCCGCTGTCGTTGATATAATTTACTTCGTCCTCGTAATATTGAATCTTGTTGTTGAACAAAAAGTCGGGCGTTTCTTTTTCAAGCCTTGCAAGAAGGCGTTTCGAAACGTCGATGAAATTATCGGTGTCGACGATATTTTTTATCGTGTTTTCGCTTCTTACGATAACGGGCGAGGGGACGCAGGGATAAGGAATTTTGTTTTCAAGATTTTTTATTGCTTCCGCTTCGAGTTTTGTCATGTCGCAGTCGCCGATTTGTCCGGCAACGCCGATAAACCCGTTGTCGTAAATACGGACGGTCGAGGTTGTTTCGACGACCTTTCTTAACGATTCGACTTTGCTTGCGGCAACGTTGACCGAGAGCGAGGAAGATTTTTTATAAATATATTCTTTATTCATATAGTTCTCCTTATTGTACGTTCATTTCTTTGACTCTGACGTACGGGCCGCCGTGTGCGACGTGCAGGGGGAATTGTTCCATTTTCCCGCAACCGCCGGTAACGCTGTTGTTGATTTCAACGTCTTTCGTCACACCGTCGATGAGTCCGAGTGTTTCAAAAACGTTGCCCGTGATGACGGAAATTTTAACGGGCGCGCCGATTTTGCCGTCGACGATTTCATAAGCGATCGACGGGGCGATTGTAAACGTGCTCATGCCCGAGCCGTGGTTTACGCCTTTGATGAAATAACCTTTTTTAATGCCGGCGACAAGTTCTTCAAAGGTGTCGTTACCGCCTTCGATATAGGTATTCGTCATTCTTACGATAGGCTCGAACTTGCAATCCATTGCGCGAGCGTTGCCCGTAAGTTCTTCGTTAAGCGTGGCGGCGGTCGTTGCGGAATGAAGCCTTCCCGTAAGGATACCGTTTTTAATGAGATAAGTCTTTTCACATTTTGTGCCTTCGTCGTCGTAAGGGACGTATCCGCTTCCGAAATCCGCGCCGCAGTCGACAATCGACAGCAAATCGGAGCCGACTTTTTTGCCGAGTTTCCATTCCTTTGCCATGGTTTCGTCGCCAAGCATGAAGTCGGATTCCGATTTATGGCCGAAGGATTCATGTGCGAAAATGCCTGCCGCAAGGGGAGATAATACGACAGGGAATTTGCCTTTTTCGCAAGGTTTTGCGTTTTTGACGAACTCCTGCGACTCCTTGATTACGTCTTTTAATCCGTCTTCCACGTCGTTGATTTCGTTGAAAAACGGACTTGTGTTGTAAAACATATTTTGCACGAAATCGTTTTCGGTTGCAAACGCGACAACCGCAACGACGCCGGCAAGCTGATAATCGTATTTAATATCCGCGCCTTTTGACGAATAAAACTCGTAAACGCTGTTGCTGTCGCTGTAAAGCGCAACCGACATCGCCGCGCCCGAGTCGTGAAGGAGAGGGAGCATACGATTTACCAAAGCCTGTTTTTCGTTAAGGGAAACGTTTCGGACAGAGTTATTTTCAAACTTCATTAAAACGTCTTTGTTCACCTGAAATTTCTTTACTATCGGGTTGTCGAGAATGTTTTTTGAAGGTGTTGCCTGTTTGTAAAGGTTGTTGAGTTCCGTCTGGACGTTTTTAACCTCGCTTGTCGAAGCATAGTACCAGATATTGCCGTCGAAAACTCTGATAAACGCGCGTTTTTCGTTGCGTGTTTTCGATGATTCGAGTATTCCGTTCCGATACATAATGCCGGTTGAAAACCTGTCCTCGATGCGGACGTCGGCATAAAAACGATTGTCGAATTTATACATATTTGCTCCTTAATATTTTTATCAAAAATATTATATCACTTATAAACGGTATCTTCAATAATATATAGTTTTCTTTTCTGCAAATTCACTGTAAACCGCGAATAAAAATTTACATTTAGAAGATAATTTGCTAAAATTACATACAAAGAAACAGCTGAGGTGATTTATGAAAAAAAGTCAACTGCAAAAATATGCGAAACTTATCGCAAGAAAGGGCGTCAACGTGCAAAAAGGACAAGATGTCCGCGTGAGGGCGTGTCCCGACCAACTCGACTTTGTGAGAATGGTCGTGGAAGAATGTTATAAGGCGGGCGCGGGCAAGGTCACCGTCGAATGGGAATACAATCCCGTGACGAAAGCGACCTATAAATACTGCAAACTCGACGCGCTTTCCCGTACCGAAAAGTGGGAAGAAGAGAAGTATAAACACTTTGTCGAAACCCGCCCCGCACGGATATTTATAGAGTCCGACGATCCCGACGCGTTGAAGGGCGTAAATCAGGAAAAAGTCGCGAAAGCGCAGCAGGCAAGGGCAATGGCGTTCAAGCCGTACCGCGACCAACTTGACAACCATTATCAGTGGTGCATAGCGGCGGTGCCGGGCGTCGAATGGGCGAAAAAGGTGTTCCCTGGTGACACGAAAAACAAGGCTGTCGAAAAGTTGTGGCAGGCGATTTTGTTCACGTCCCGCGCCGACGGCGAAAACCCCGTTGAAGCGTGGAACGAGCACAACAAGGACATTAAGGAACGCTGCGACTACTTAAACTCCCTGAAAATAAAAGAACTGAAATATAAATCGTCAAACGGCACCGATTTCAGAGTGGGGCTTATCGACGGCTGCAACTTCCTTGGCGGCAAAGAAGACACGCTTGAAGGAATCGAATACAACCCGAATATTCCAAGCGAGGAAGTGTTCACGTCGCCCATGCGCGGCAACGCCGACGGAAAAGTCGTCGCAACAAGACCGCTGTCTTATCGCGGGGAGCTTATCGAGAATTTCAGCGTGACTTTCAAGGACGGAAAAGTCGTTGACGTCAGCGCGGAAAAGAACGAAGATTTGTTGCGTTCCATGATTTCGATGGACGAAGGCGCGGCATATCTTGGCGAATGCGCGCTCGTGCCTTACGACTCTCCCATCAGAAACTCGGGCATCACTTTTTACAACACGCTGTTCGACGAAAACGCATGCTGCCATCTCGCGCTCGGCAGAGGCTTCAACGAATGTCTGGAAGGATACGCAAATCTTTCGTTTGACGAATGCAAGGAAAAGGGCATAAACGACTCGCTCATTCACGTCGACTTTATGATCGGCAGCGAAGATCTGGAAATCGAGGCGGTCACCCGCGACGGGAAAACCGTAAAAATCTTTGAAAAAGGGAATTGGGCGTTTTAAAAGTTATATTTGCTTCGCAAGTTATATTTGCTTCGCAAGTTATATTTGCTTCGCAAGTTTAATTTGCTTCGCAAGTTTAATTTGCTTCGCAAGTTATATTTTGACTCCGTCAAAGTTAAGGTGTTTTTTATTATTATAGTACACGAAGTGAAATAAATAAAATTGACACTTAAAGACGAAAGTGATATTATTTTCATATTCTAGGGAGATATTTGTACAATGACGCTTGACGAAGTTCACGTTAATCAAAGCGCGGTAATAACGAAAGTCGGGGGCGAAGGCGTTTTGCGCGGTCGTCTTCTTGACATGGGGCTTATCCCGAAAACCGCCGTTACGGTGATAAAATATGCGCCGATGGGCGATCCTATCGAGATTCGCCTGCGCGGATACGAACTGACAATCCGCAAAGACGACGCGAAAATGATTGAGGTAAACGCCTTATGAAATTCGCGCTTGTCGGCAATCAGAATTGCGGAAAAACCACGTTGTTCAATCAACTGACGGGGTCGAATCAGCACGTCGGCAATTTCCCGGGGGTTACGGTCGATTCAAAGTCGGGCGTTGTGAAAAAGCACGACGACTGCGTTATCGTCGATCTTCCGGGCATTTATTCGTTGCGCCCGTACACGACGGAAGAAATCGTCACGCGCGACTTTATTCTGAACGAAAAACCCGACGGCATAATAAACATTGTCGACGCCACCACGATCGAGCGAAATCTTTATCTCACGACGCAACTTATGACAATGGATATTCCTATGGTCATTGCGTTGAATATGATGGACGAAGTGCGCGGAAACGGCGGCACCGTCGATATTCAGAAAATGTCGGATATGATGGGCTGTCCCGTCGTGCCGATATCCGCCGCGAAAAACGAGGGCGTCGACGAACTTATCGACGTCGTTATCAAAACCGCCAAAGAACAGATTAAACCCAAAGTAAAAGATATTTGCGAAAGCGACAGTCCCGTGCACAGATGCCTGCACTCGGCAATCCACCTTATCGAAGACCACGCGAAAAGCGCGGGCATTTCGGGAAGATTTGCCGCGATGAACCTTATCACGACGGGCGGCGACTTCGACAAACGTCTGAACCTTGACGAAAACGAAAAGGAACTTCTGGAACACAGCGTCGTCGAGATGGAAAACGACACTGGGCTTGACCGCGACGCGGCGATGGCGTCGATGACGTACGACTTCATCGAAAAGGTCTCGCGCGAATGCGTCGTGAAACCGCACGAGTCGAAAGAACGCCTGAAAAGCGAAAAAATCGACAAAGTACTGACGAATAAATACGGCGCGATACCGCTGTTTATCCTTATTATGGCGGCGATTTACCTGCTCACGTTTCAGGTTATCGGCAAATATATCGGGCTCGGCATCGAGATGGGCATCGACGCGCTTGACAAAGTTGTCGTAAAAGGGCTCACGAAATTCGGCACGAATCCTGCAATTATCGACTTTCTGGACAAAGGCTTGTTCGGCGGGCTTGGCGCGGTCGTGTCGCTTTTGCCGTACATAGTCGTTATGTTTATGTTCCTGTCGCTCCTTGAAGACAGCGGATATATGGCGCGCGTTGCGTTTATTATGGATAAACCGCTCAGAAAACTGGGCTTATCGGGGCGCAGTTTCGTGCCTATCATCGTCGGATTCGGCTGTTCCGTCCCCGCGATTATGAGCACCCGTACCCTTGCGTCCGAGCGCGACAGAAAAATGACGATCGGACTTATTCCGTTCATCAGTTGTTCGGCAAAGGCGGTCGTGTATTACGCGGTCGTAAATTGCGGCGTGTTCAAGTGGTGGCAGCAGTCGCTGATTATCGTCGGGCTGTACGTATTCGGCATCGTTTTGGGGATTCTGACGGCGTTTGTGTCCGGGAGACTTATTTTCAAGGGAAAGCCCGTACCGTTCGTAATGGAACTTCCGAATTATCGTCTGCCGTCCGCAAAAAGCGTGCTTCTTCTTATGTGGGAGAAATCGAAAGACTTTCTGACGCGCGCGTTTACGGTCATTTTCCTTGCCACGCTTGTCGTATGGTTTTTGCAGGCGTACAACAGCCGCATTATTTTCATCACCGACGGCGTTGAAGACAACGTGAGTTTATTGGAACATATCGGCAATTTCCTTGCGCCGGTGTTTAAGCCGCTTGGTATGAACGACGGTAAAATCGTTTCCGCGCTCATTGCGGGATTTACGGCAAAAGAAGCGGTTGTAAGCACGATCGAGATGCTTGCGGGAAGCGGCGGAATGACGGCGTTGTTCACTTCGGTCCCGGCTTTTTTGTCGTTTTTGACGTTCGTGCTTTTGTATACGCCGTGCGTCGCGACCGTCGCAACGATGCGAAAAGAGTTGGGTTCCGTATGGAAAACCGCCGTTGTCGTCGTTTATCAGTGCGCGCTTGCGTGGGTTTGCTCGTGCATAGTTTATCAGATTGCGGCGGCTTGCTGACATGAAAACGATTGATATAATTTTAATAGTCGCGCTTTCGTTGTGGGTTGTGTTTTCGGTTGCGTACGTCGTCGTAAACCGTAAAAAAGGAAAGATGTCGTGCGGCTCAAAAACTTATTGCAACGGCGATTGCGAGGCCTGCAACAAAAAGAGAAAAGAAAAATAGTAACGAATTTTCAAGGTTTCCGCGGTTTTTCCGAGGAAACTTTTTGTTTTTTATCGTTTTTTACATTTGTTTAGTAAAATTAACGATTACATTATACAAAAAAGCAATTTTGTAACGAAATTTTATTACATTGAATTTTTATTGTAAAAAACCGTTTATACGTTTGACAAATTTTTTTTAACTTATTAAAATTGTTGTTGAATTATGAATAAACGTAATTACAACAAAGAAATGCAGGACGAGATTTCGTCGATAGGCTGTCGGAAACCGTCGATGCTGTTGCAGTGCTGTTGCGCGCCGTGCGCGACCGCCGTCATAAATCGTCTGAAAGATTTTGACGTTACTTTGTTTTATTACAACCCAAACACGTTTCCGGAAAGCGAATATCAGAAACGCTTTGAAACGCTAAAAGTTTACGTCGATAAGGCGGAACTCGGGCTTAATATCGTTGAAATCGGTTATCGCAACGAAGATTACCTTGCGGCGGTCTCGGGCTTTTCCGACACGACGGAAGGCGGCCCGCGCTGCGCCGTCTGCATAAGAACAAGATTGACGAAAACCGCTGAATACGCAAAAGAACACGGCTTTGAATACTTTGCGTCCACGCTTTCCGTAAGTCCGAAGAAAAACGCCGCCGTCATCAACGACATCGGCGAGGAACTTGCGAAAACGTACGGCGTGAAATATCTCGTCAACGACTTCAAAAAAGAAAACGGATTTCAGGAATCCGTGAATATATCAAAAGAATTCGGGCTTTACAGACAGGACTACTGCGGCTGCGAAGCGTCGAAAAACAGGAGAAATACTTAATTATGGGCAACTCGTTGAACACGAAAAAAATGATGGCAAACTCCCTGAAAGAACTTATTCAGGAAATGCCTTTCTCAAAAATCACAATCGACAAAATCGTCACAAACTGCGGCTATAACCGTCAGACCTTTTATTATCACTTCAAGGATATCAAGGAACTGTTCGAGTGGCTGTATAAGTTTGAAACGCAACAAGTCGTCGGCGACATAAGAAAACTTTCGACGTCCAACGCAATCGACGTTATCATGCGTTATCTTTACGACAATCGCGCGATGACGCTTTCGGCTTTCAACAGTCTTGGGCGCGAATATATCGAAAAGTTTATTTACGAGTCGATTTACGACGCCGTTCACGATCAGGTTATCCAGAAATCCGTGTACGTTATCATCGACAACGAGGATATTGAATTTATCGCAAACTACTTCACGATTACTTACGTCGCGTTGATGGTGCAATGGTTGCAGCACGGCATGACCGAAGAAATCGACAGTTTCATAAAACGAATCGGACGCATGATGCAGGGCGCGGTTGACGCCGCGGTGCAAAAAATGCGTAAAGAATAAAAAATACAAATTAAAACCCGACGCGCCGCGTCGGGTTTTTTGTTTGCAAAAATTGTCGGGAAAATCATTCTTGTGTCAAAATAACAGTTTTTATGACAACAGGCTCGTTCGGAATATCGTCAAAGTACATGAAACTGTGAGTCGGGACTTTTGAAATGCTTTTCACGACCGCAAGACTTTCCTCGTCCGAAGTTTTCCCAAAGGCCGCATATTGTCCGTCCAGAAACGCGCAGTCGGCAGAGCAGATGAAAAACTGACTGGACGCGCTGTCTTTGACGTTGGTGCGCGCCATCGAAATCACGCCTTCGCCGTGGTGCAGGTCGTTTTTCACACTGTTTGACATGAATTCGCCTTTTATCGTGTCCGCGCCGCCTTTTTCCTTAATCGCGCGACCGTCCGCGACGAAACCGCCGCCTTGAATCATAAAATCTTTTATCGTGCGGTGGAAACAAAGCCCGTCGAAGAAGTTTTCTTTGATGAGTTTTTTGAAGTTTTTGACCGTAATCGGCGCGACGTCTTCGTAAAGATCAAGGTTTATGTTTCTGCCGTCCGAAAGCTGAATCTGAATTTTTGACATAATACACCTCGTAAGTTTTCTGACGGAATTATACCATATTCAAACTATATTTTCAAGGCAATTAAAAAACTTATTGTTTTTTTACAACCTATATGATAGAATATAGTAAAAGGTGGGTTATGGCACATAAGAAAGAACAACCGAGAGAACTTACGAAAGAAGAAAAAGTCGCTGAAATATTAAAGCGCGCAAACGTCTTGTACGACTTCAAAAAAGCACAGGCAAGCATTGCGCTCAACACCCGTTGCAAACGCTGCGGCAAGACTTTGTCGAGCCTTGAAAGGGTTGTTTTTGAAAACAAATGCCGCGACTGCATGGTGGAAGAAAGCAGAAAATCCCGCGATAAATTCGTCAGGAAATACATAATAATCGCTTTCTTGTTCATCGTTGTGCTTGTGTTCGGCGGGTATTGTGCAAACGCCGGCACGAAAGCGTGGCGTATTGTCGGCGTCGTCGTTTCGGCGATGTTCACGGGCGTGAGTCTTGGATACGTTTTTTATACGAATATGGACAAAATGATTCCCGGCGCGCAACCCAAAGTTCAGGTGTGGTTCGTGTTCGGGCTGGCACTCGGCATTGCGGCGATAATCGCGTTTCTGACGTACTTTTCAAAAAGCTGGATATTGTACGTCGTGCTTATGCTGTTGGTGCTGATTTACGTTGCGTACCTTGCCGTAAAGGAGTTCAATTCCTTAAAGGAAAAGGACAATCTTCTGGGTGTTTACGACAGGAAATCGCGCGACCAAGAGTTTATCGACAGCATTACGGAATCCATCAAAGAACGCACTTTACAGGACGAAAACGACAGTGTAAACGCCATTTCTGTCGAAAATACAGATTTTGTTCCGCCTGTCCCGCCTGAGACGGACGGCGAAATTGTCAAGGAAGAAATCATTGCGGTTTCCGCCGAAAAAACAAAAACAGAAGAAGATATATCCGTGTCCGTAAAAACTACGAAACAAGCTGAAATCAAGGACGACGATAACCTTTCGTCCGCCGCGGAGAAGTCCGACGACAGCGGCGATTTCAGCATCTGAAAATGAAATTATTCAAAAAACTTTTTATCAAAGATTATGAAAACACTTCCGATCAGGAAGTGCGTTTTCGTTACGGTATCGTCGCGGGAATTTTCGGGATTATTTCCAACGTTATATTATGCGTTTTCAAAATTCTCGTCGGCGTATTTTCGGGTTCCGTCGCAATCGTTGCCGACGCAATCAACAACCTGTCCGACGCAGCGTCATCCGTCGTTACCGTTTTCGGGTTCAAACTTTCCAACAGACCTGCCGACAGGGAACACCCGTTCGGACACGCAAGGTACGAATACATCGCGGCGTTTATCATTGCGTTTGCGGTCGTGCTTATCGGTGTGTTGCTGTTGAAGCAGAGCATTGAAAAAATCATCACGCCCGAAAGCGTCAATATTTCAGCGTACACCTACGTCGTGCTTGCCGTTTCGATAGTCTTGAAGATTTTGCAGGGGCTGATTTACAGAAACTTCGGCAAAACAATCAATTCCGAGGCGTTGAAGGCGTCTGCCGCAGACAGCAGAAACGACGTGTTTACGACGATTGCCGTCCTGATTTCGACGATTGTCATCGACGTTACGGGCGTAAATATCGACGGATACGCGGGGCTTGTCGTGTCGGTGGTCATTATTATTTTCAGCATAAAACTTCTGAAAGAAACGATAAATCCGCTTCTCGGCACTGTGCCCGACAAGGAACTTGTCGCGAAAATCTCCGAAAAACTCAGGCAGTACGACGAGGTTCTGGGTTTCCACGACCTTATGATTCACAGTTACGGCCCGGCGATAACTTATGCGTCGGTTCACGTCGAGGTTGACGGTGGCAAAAACTTTATCGAAACGCACGACCAGATCGACAATATCGAAAGGGATTTTATGCGGGATATGAACGTGCATCTCGTCATACATATGGACCCGATTACGGTGGGCGATCCCGAAACCGATCTTTTGAAAAAGGAAGTACAGGACGTCGTCCGCTCGATGAACGAAGATGTCACCATTCACGATTTCAGGCTTGTGAAGGGCAATACTCACACAAACGTTTTGTTCGACGTCGTCGTGCCGTACGGGGTGAAGCTCGGCGCGCGCGAAATAAGGCGCGAATTGAACGAAAAGATAAAGTCCGACAAAACTTATTATTACATAATAACCGTCGATAATAAGTACGTTTAAGGGCTTCTTACGCCGTCGCGCCCGAAAGGGCTTTCCGGGCAATTACAAACAAAAAAACGACAAAAAAATAAGCGGGTTAAGTCGGACTTAACCCGCTTTTCGTTGTGAAAAACTATTTTGCGATTTTTTCGATTTCGTCGAAAATTGCGATTATGACGTCTTCGGAAAGACCTTTCGTCGGGCAGAGAATGCTGACCGAATTTACGCCGTCTGCGAATTTGTAGTAGTATTCCTTCGTATAGGCGGAAGCGTCGACGCCTTCGCATTCGCGCGTGAGATAGGTCGTCATATCCGCGTCGTTACCCTTTGAGAAAATCATCGTGAACTTCGGGAATTTCAGCACTTTTTCGCCCGCCTGGAACTTCGTGCGGATATCCGCGATATCGATATCGTAATCTTTCGCCGTTTTGATGGTGTCTTTGAGTTTATCTGTCTTGATTTGCTGGAATTGCGAAATCTGGCAGGACGTATCGACAAGCCATTTGCATACGCGCGGGGGCAGGTTTCTCAATTCGTTGAAGCAATACCACAACGGACCGCTGGGGAAGTTGCTGTCTTCAAGGGCTTTATAGACGTCGTTGATGCGTTGCGCGGCGTCGGGATAGCACTTGATGGAAACCTTGTAACTGTCGTCGTTTTCACGGATAATACCGAAAGATTTGCTGCTGTATTTGAACGTCCAGTCAAGCGAGCCGCGTTTTTTGATGGTGAAGACGTTGGGTTTGCTCATGAAATACGTCGCAAGTTCCTGCGAAGACAGGGTTTTCGTACGGGGCTGATTGAGAATCTCGTCGAATTTCGCACTGCCGACCATATTCACCGCGCACAATTCCATATCGGTTGCGCCCAAGGCGTTGTAAACTTTGACGCTGTCGTCGAATTTCGCGACCTGCATGTAGTATTTTCCGTTGATTTCTTCGATATTTTTCTTATAGAAGTTGTCAATCTGGAAGCTGGAAAGCTCCACCGTTCTTTTGGTCGTATTGAGCGCGACTTCGGGTTCAAGAAGGTGATCGCTGATTTCCTTGGAAATCTTTTCGTCCTTTTCCTTTTCTTTGACTTCCTGCTTAATCTGCATATTTTCTTTCAGCGCGGCGCCGATAGGTCTTCTCTTTGACGTGCCTGCCGTGAGTAACGTGATGAGAAGCAACAGAAGTTGCGCGATGAACGGGATTATCGGCACGATTTTCGCAATCGAGAAGGGCGTTGTCTTGTCGTAAATCACGAAAATATAAACATATGCGGAGATAGCGGCGCAAATTACCGACAAAACGATGATGAGGATTTTCAGCAGACGGAAGTTCTTTTCGGGCGAAAGTTTCGCTCTCAACCTTTCGGAACGCTGCGCGAGCGTAAGTTCTTCCTTTTTGGGTTTTTCTGCTTCCGCGTCGGCGGCTTTATCCTTCGATTTTTTGTCGGGTTTGCCTTTTTTCGCGACGACTTTTTTGTCTTCCGTCACCGGCTGTTCTTCATTTTCGGTAACGGCTGCGGGCGTTTCTTCCGCGGGAGTTTCTTCCTGTTTTTCTTCGGTTGCAGGTGCGGATTTTTCCGCCGCTTTTTTTGCCGTAGCGGCTTTTTTCTCGCGCGGTTTCGACGGTTTTTTCGCGGCTTGTTTTTCGGTTTTTTCAACCTTTTCAACCGGCGTTTCGCCGCCCATAACAGGGCGTTCTTCTGACAAATCGGGCAGGGGGACTGCCTCGGATTCAACGTTTTCAGCCGCTTCTGGCGCGCTTTCTTCAACGGGTATTTCGGCTGTTTTGACGGGGGTTTCGGCATCTTCGACAGGGAGTTCCTCGGCGGGTTCCGCAGGGGTTTCCGGCATCGTGATTTCGCCTTCGTCGAACATCGAAGGATCGAAGGTTGCCGCGCCGATTTCGGGCAATTCGTCCGCCGCAGGTTCCGGTTCGGACAGGCTGACGCTTTCTTTTTCCGCCTTTTCCTCGGCGGCGAAAGACTCATACTGACCTGCCGCAAATTCAGCCGCGGCAAGGGCGTCTTCGAGACTCAGAGGCTGCTTTGCTTTTTCGGTTTCGTCAACGGTTTCGGGACTTACGGAAGGCGTTTCGTCCGCGGCGATTTCAGCATTTTCCGTCGTGCTGTTTGCCACGTTTTCGGTAACGTTTTCCGCATTTTCCGTCACGTTATCGGTAACGGTTTCCGTCACGTTTTCGGCCGTTTCCAAAGCGTCGTCGACATTGACATTCTTTTTTGTTGCCATAGTATATCTCCTTAAAATTTTGAACAAAAAACTGTATATTGTACCATAAATTATAATAAAGGAAAAAAATATTGTCAATGCTTTTTCGGTCGCGTCGGAAAAAATTATGAATTTGCACGGCGGAATTTTTTTTGACTGACATAAAAGCGACTTTATAATGCAAAATTGAACGATAAAGTATATTATTTTGCGTGTAAAAAATTGCGTATTTTTGGCGAATTTTTACGAAAATACGTCGATTTTTTGAAAAATTCGGAAAGCAAACGCACGGCGGAATTTTATTGTACGACTGTATAATTTCGTACGAAAGTGTTGAAAACTCGTGCCAAAAAAATCAAAATAATTTTCCGAAAAATTTGAAAAATACCTTAAACCGCCGTAATTCCGCCTGATTTTTTTATGTTTTTGCAATATTTTGCGCCGAAATTTTTTTTAATCTTGAATTTTAACAAGTCGTATGTTATAATAAATTAGCAAAAGAATATTTTTTGTTTTGACAAAATAATTGCGAGGTAATATGTACAAGTATTCTTACAAGGCACTTTCGCCGGAAGGAAAACGCGTAAGCGGCACGATCACCGCCACGAGCGAAGACGACTTCAATCAGGTCATTTCGTCGCGCGGTCTGAAATGCTATTACGTCCATGCCACGGGAAAGGGCGACGCAAGCAAACTTTCAAAACTCGACACCGCGCTGGTGTTGCAGTTTTGCCGACAGCTCGCGTCGATGCTGAACGCCGGCTTGCCTCTTATTAAGTCGCTGGAAATGCTTTACGAACGCACCGAGAAACCGAAACTCAAAAACGTGCTTGCCGCATTGTTTGAAGAGGTTCAGAAAGGTAACTCTCTTGCGGAGTCGATGGGTGCGCTTCCGGGCGTATTCCCCAACCTTCTCGTGAGCATGGTCAAGGCGGGCGAAATGAGCGGTAAACTGGAAGAGACTCTTATCCGAATGGCGGACTATTACGAAAAGGAAAAAAAGAGAAAAGGGCAAATCAAATCGGCAACGTCATATCCGAAAATCGTTCTGGCGATTTGTCTTGTTGTCGTTGTGGTTTTGCTTATCTGGATTATGCCGAAGATGATTTCGATGGTGTCCGAAGATAAGTTGCCGCTGGTCACGAAAATCCTGCTGAAAATCAAGGACTTCATCATGAAGGACTACATACTGATTATCGGCATCGTCGCCTCGCTTATTATTTTCATCCCGATCGTTAAGCGAATCGAGGCGGTTGACCTTTTCGTTTCCAAAATGAAAGTCAAAATGCCGGGCATCGGAAAATTGCAAAAAATGATTTATACGTCGCGTTTTGCAAGCTCGCTTTGCACGCTGACGATTTCGGGCGTACATCTTCTCGACGCGCTGACGATGGTGTCGGAGATGATGGACAACACTTACGTATCAAGGCAGATCGACGACGCTGTCGAAGCAATCCGTCGCGGCGAGTCGATATCCGCCGCGTTGCAGACGGTCGACGCGTTCGACCCGCTGCTTACGACAATGATATTCGTCGGTGAAGAATCCGGTTCTCTGGACGAGGTTCTCGGGCAGACTGCCGCTTATTTCGAAGACGAAGCGGACACTGCAATCAAGAGTCTTACCGCAATGATAAACCCCGCCCTTATGGTTGTAATGGCGGTTGTCATCGGCGTAATACTTATCGCAATACTTATGCCTATGTTCTCGATGTACGACTCGATAGGCACGGATACCGAATAAAGGGCAGATTTGGAGCAAAATTATGATTTACTACTACTTGAACAACGACAAACTCAAAGCGATGTTTGCGACGGCGGGCGGAAAGAGAATCACCGTGAAAGAATTTTACGATATGGATTTCCCCAGTGAATTTCTGAACGACCCGAGCGCAACCAATATCGACCTTCAACTTACCGAAGCGATGCTCGATATGATCCGCAAAAACGATATCAAGTCGAAAGCGGCGAAATTCGTCCTTGAAAACAACAAGATACCGTTCCGCGAGATGATTTTGCCTTACGCAAAGCCGTCGATTTTGTATCCGATAATTTCGGCGGAACTTTTCACGGATAAAAAACTTGCGGAAAGTCACACCGTCGACTTTGTCGAGATTGACAGAAATATCGAAGATCCCGACGAAGAGATGCAGGAAGCCGCGCTGAACTCCCCCGAAGAGGGCGAGGAAGAACAGGAAGAGAAGAGCGAAAAGAAAAAGAAAGCGAAAAAGGCGCGTCTTATGATCACGTACATAGACAACCTTGTCATCGAAAACCTGAAAAAGTGCTGCCGCGAAGTCGGCATGAAACTTACGGCAATCGATATTTCGCAAAGCGCGCTGTCGAAACTCGTCGATTTTATGAAAGAAGACCTGCCGCAATATTTTGTGCTTGTCGACTATCGCATGACGACGATTACGTCGTATCTTTTCGCGGATTACAAGCACGTCTTCTCGCTGTCGAAACCCATTTATTCGATGCCCAACGAAAACTATGCGAACGAAATGGCGTTTTTCATCAACGACTTTTCCGGCATCGTGAGCGAGGCGATTCAGTTCTTCCGCTCGAAATATACCGATTACAAATTCGACGACGTGTTTATCACGGGCGACCTTGACAGGTTCCAGTCGGTCGAAAGCGACCTTTACGGTTTCATGGGGCTTAACGTCAAGATGCTTCCCGTACCCGAAAGCGTATCGGGCGTCGAGCAGCTTGATTTCAACGCGCTTTCACCGCTTATCGGCACAATGCTCAAATAACGAGGTGGATTATGGCAAAGAGAAAGAGAAACATAGATTTTATCGCCGCGCAAAAGGCGATTGGAAAATCGGGGCAAAGCACCTCGTTTGAGTTTATTCTTGTCGTTACGGTCGTCGTGGTGGCATGCGCGATGGTCGGGTGGTATCTTGTGGCGCGTTCGCAGTACAACACTGCCGTGTCCGACCTTGAATCTGCCAAGACGGAACTCACCAACCAGAAAAACACGCTTGCCAAGAACGAAGACAAGTTCAAAAACTTCACGGTGGTGCTTGACAAAAACGGCAACCCCGTGACAAAAGGCACCGACAAATACGGCAACACGATTTACCAATACGAGTCGTTGACGGAAGTCGCAACGCGCGTTGCAAACGCACTTGCGGGCGCGCAGGCAACGTCGAAAGAAGCCGACGCCGCGATAAACCTTACCGGCACGATTTTCGACATAATCTTCACAAGCGCGAACAAGACGGAGTGCAAGGTGACGCAGTTCACTTTCACCAACGGAAGGATCACGTTAAAACTTACGGGCAAGGGTTCCCAGTCGATGCGAAACTATGTTTCGGCGATTAAGGAAAACGGCAGCGGCTATATTCAGAGCGTTGAGCCGTCGATGGACACCGCTACCGATTTTTCGGTAAGTTTCGACGTCGTGAACGATAAACTTTTCGGCGGCAGCGACAAATAAGGAGGACGGGAAAATGACGATTAACAGAAAAGAAAAAATATTGATTTTCGTGCTTATCCTGTTCCTGCTTGTAGGCGGCACGTACACTCTTGGCATCATGCCGAAAAACAACGACAAAAAAACCGCTCAGGAAGAGTTGCAGACGGTCGAAGGCGACATCGCGAAGGTCAAAAAGCAAATCGACGCGGTGAGCCCGGCAAGGTACAACAAGCTCGTTGAAGAAATCAGACAAAACGAGGCGGCGTTGAAACAACTTACCAGTCCGAGCAACAACCTTAATGAAGAACTTATACCCAGCAATATGCCAGGACATCAGGATTCTGTGGCGATTGCGGAAACGCTGTACAAGTTCTTTGGCGACCTTGGTTTCAACGTTGAGATAAGCCTTGGCAGGCCCGTCACGACGTCCACCAAAAAGGTTTACACCATATCGAGCGCATACAAGACGGACATGCAGACGCTTTACAAGGTGACCGACGCGATCGCGCGCGTGAAGTCGTACAATCTGACGTATCTTTCGATGACGCCGGACGGAAACGATGTTTCGGGCACATTCACGATGACGATCACGTACATTCTGAACGAATAGCACGACATTACTTGTGCGGAAGCGGCACCTTAAAATAGAAGGATATTATATTATATAAATATAACAAAAAGTTACAAAAACGCGCGAAAGCGCAGTCACAAAGATAAGACGGGAAAAATAAAAAAGTACGATTGACGGAAGGAGGTCAATTATGCTGACGTTATTAAAAAATATAGAAAGGTTTAACAAGCGGTACAATAAAAAACGCGGCAGCGCGATGCTTATGGTACTTATGACTATGGCGATTATTATCGTCGTAGGCACTTCTATGCTCTTTGTGACGCTTTCCTCCTTCTCGAACAGTATTGCGGACACCCAGCAGGAACGCGCGTACAACGCCGCACTCACGGTTTCGGACACGTTGAAAGGCTCGACGCAACTCAACACGATTATCGAAACTTATTTTACCAAAATCAAAGAAAACGGCTCTGCCGAGGTTCAGTTTTACAACGATACCGATTTTGATAACCAAGCGGTGAATTATACGATAGTCAACGGCGTGAAAGTTTACGTCACGTTGTCGAAATCGCCGAACAGCAGCGCAAGCAAAATCGACAAAGTTCTTGTCGACATAAAAGGCGTCAAAGGCTCGCAGGAAAGCACGGTAAGTTTTGAGGCGGACTCTGTACCTGACGGGAACTCGACCACGATTCAGGACACGTTTGGCAACTCGTTTGTTGTCAGCAACAATATGGGCTCGTCGGTTACGTCGCCGTATCAGATTTATAAGCGTATCGAAGGCGACGTATCAATCAACTGTTTTGATACTGAAAACGGTGAACGCGTGATGAAGACGCGTATATTCAACCCCGTTGTTCTGGAAGGCGTGACAGGCAGTGTTTATGCCAACGGCGACCTTATCATCGGCGCGCCCGACAATATGCTGAGGGTGCAGGGCAACGTGTACGTTGACGGCAACCTTACAATCAGGGGGCTTGCGCTTGGCGTAAATCTTCCCGCGCTGACGAAAAAATACTACGCAAAGAAATACCTTTATTATTACACCTACGCGTATGGTGAATTTGGAAGCATTGCGGTTCCGCCAAACAATAATGCCGGATATAAAAATTCGAGTACGACAAAACTTGGCGAGGCAATGTACGAAAAGTTGAGTGACGGCACATATAGACCTATTCAAACGTATGACAAGCTTTCGCACTTCACACTGATGGATCTTGCGGGCGACGCAAACGAATATACTTTCTGGACGAAAAACTACGGTGAAAACAATACCACCGGCAGTTATACGTGGGAACAAGTCACGATTACGCTCAGGGTAAAAGACAAAAACGGAATCTGGCAGAATATCGATGCGGAATATAACCAGGGCGGAATAAACAACGCGCAATATCTCGGCGCGTCGATGTATGAGTATAAGGAAGGGGAAAGTGAGCCTGAAGGGGACGGCACCCCCATCATGCAATATCCGCAGGGCGGCAATATTTATTGCAGCGGCGACATTATCTTTGACACCGTCAACGTCGGTAACGTTTTCTCGTTTGACGCGGGTGTTTTCAATACCGGTTCCACCGACGCAGGTCATGAAGATCAGGACGAAAAACCCGATCCTTCCGCCCTTGATAAAATCAACAAGTGGTTAAGCGAACATCTTGGTATCGACCTTGTTAACCCAAGGTTCCCGTATTACAGCTATGCCTACAACCTTGACGGCAAAGGCGACGGCACAATTCCCGTCCACACAAAGATTGAGGGCGACGTATTTTGTCAGGGACGCATGATTATCGCGCCCGATTCCCAAAAGTCTTATATAAACTATAAGGACGAACAATGGCTTGGCATTGCATCAGACCTTTCTGACACAAAAAAATACATAGGCGGGAAGGTTGTTGCAAGCGACGACTTTGTCTTAAAGGACAGCGACGAGTTTTTAAGCCAAATCAAAGACAAATGGGAAGAAATACTTGGTAAAGACAAAGAGTGGGGCGATTCTATCGTTATCAACCCCGTAACGATTGACACCGCTCTTAACAGGTTTAATTATAACAATGGCACGTTAAGCGAAAATCCAAATGCGATGAAGTCGTTTATCGAAGCATATAAGGAAGCGTATAAGAAACTTAAAACCGAAGGCAAAACGATAGAACGCCTTAAAAAGAAGTTTGAAGAACTCGGAAAAGACGGGTATTATTATCTTACCGGTGGCAATTATACGCAGTTTGGCAACGGAAACGGTCTGAACGGTGCCGATATTAAAGAGAAAAACGAGACAAAGTGGTATGATTTCCGCAAGCCCGAATTCAGCGAGACTTCCAACCTTTATATCCAGAACTCGCCGATAAGAAAAGGCACGTCGTGCGGTGACATTGAACACAAAAACAGCAATGGCGTTGACCCGTGCACGCTTGAAAAGTACGCGTCCAAGGACGATTACCGCGTTGTCGAAAACGTTGACGAAAAAGACAAAGACGGCAAACCCGTGACAACCCGCACGAAAGTGGGCGGCATATCTTACACCGCCGCACTTTCCGTCAGATACTGCGAAATTACCGTCAACAACGTATATTGCGACGGCACAATCAGCGTGCTTTCCAGTGACATTGGAGAGAAAAAAGAAAAGGTGGTACACTTTGTAAATTCGGCGGCGATCACCGTGAAAAACAATTATTTCGGCAGCGACTTTGTGAAAAATGAACTTAAAAAAGCCTCGATTATGGACTTTTTGAAAAACGTTCTGCAAAAAAACAATGCACAGTTGACTGACGAAGAGATTTTGAAAGAGTATTTCGGCATTGACGGCAACAAAAATAATTTCAAAGCCGAAACCGAAGTATATTTCAATATGCAGACCGAGTGGAATAACGAGACAACGTATCACGATAAATGGAAGAATTGGGATGGCATTATAAATAAAAAATATGAAGCAGACGTTACGTACAGAAGAAAAGTAATAATAATTAGTGCGGCGATGGAAATCGACGAAACTGCATATTGGGAAAATAATGCGAACATTGTTAAACACGAAGATGAATGGTGGAAAGCGGCGTCACACGATAAACATTATGACATATATGACAATTGGAATTTAACAGGCTATTCGCAATACTCGTCCGATGATTGGCGATACGTTGCCGATATGATGTACGTGGTTGACGAAGAAATCGTGAACAACCCGGGACACGGATATGACGACAAAGTCAAAGAACATAGATTAAAGGGCGAAGTTATCGACAGAAACGGCAACAAAGTTGACGACAAGTACATTACCGGAAACGTTAAAAAGGCGGTTGAGTGGATAAAAAGCACCGTTGACGGAAACACAAACACCGTAAATCTTGCAAACAGCGTTTTCCTGAACTTTATCGATAACGATAACTACCGCACGGAAGTTTATAATGAATTAGTTAATAATCGTAAATTAAGAGCATTTGGCAATACGCCTGTAAGCGGAGCTTCATATGCCGAAAAACAGTTGGAGTATAAAGACAAACTTGGATTTAAGCACGACTGCTTAGAGTATGATACAAGCGCAACTTACACACATACGGTAAGGAAGACAATCGATTTAACGTCGTTTGCGGAAATTTACGGAGGAAGCGAGCTTAAAGGATTTGAAAAACTCTCGTACGTTTTGAGCGGAGCCGATATTCTGACAAGTAAGTTCCTTAATACCAAATACCTTATCGCAATGTTCAGCAACGGCGCGAACGACTTTGACGGCATCGACCTCAACGCCTTGTTGGGCGCGGCTGCAAACGGTCTTGTCGGCTCGGCAATCAAAGAAGGCAAGTTAAAAACGTTTGGCGTAGGCAGTACGTCAAATCAGTTTGACGCAATGAAGGGCACCACAAAGGCGTTCAACGAAGGCTTATACGGCATGTATCTTGCCGTGGATAATAGATATTCCTTGGTTGACAACACCGCGTCCGTAAAGGCGATTTTTGAAGAAATCAAGTCGCCGGAATTTGCAACCGTCGTGGAAGCGAACGCCAATCAGAAACAGGCAAAAGAGAACGTCGAAAAAATCCTTAACGATTTGAAAGAAAAGGGCGATATTGAAGAGTACAACGCCTTCGATATTTATGGCTCAATCAACGAGTATGATAGATATCTTCTGGGCATTACAAGTGGGAAACCTGTCAAAGATTATATATGCGCAAATAACGATAAACTGACAAAAAAATATGTAAGATCATCTTTCAAAAAGCCTGATATAAATAACGTGATGACTTACTTGCAGACGCTTACATTCCCGGATTCTGATCCTGAAAAATGGTGGAATATCGAAAGATGGTATTTTGTAGAACATTCTGATAAGGTTGAGGATGACAGTGGTTTAAGGTTGATGGATTTTTACAATACAAAAGCCAAGGAAAATGGTGCGCACCTTCGTGCGGACAGCACTTTTGCCATCGACGAAAAATACAATCAAACGTTCACGGGATTGAAAGATAAGGAACTGGACGGCTTTGATCGTGTTGCGGTGCGTTCGGAAGTGCAATATACGATAAAGCAAAATACGTACTTCAATTTTGAATTAAGCAATACGCAAGTCGTGTTCGCGGCGTCCACAGACGGTGTTGACGCCCGAACTCGTATGAACTTCCTTATCGACACGTCGGAAAAAGACATTTATGTGTTTTTCCATTGCAAGGCGCTTGATAAATCAAAAGACAAGAGTGAACAAACAAGGTTCTTGTTCCAGAAATGTTCGTTCCAGGTGACGGGCAAAAACAACGCTTATCTTATGCTTGTGGACGACACTTCATTCGCCGCAAACGCATTCAGTCTGGAAATAAGCAATACGATACTTTCCGAGGACAAGACGGACGAAAAGGTCGGCACGCATTTCAAGTCGAACACGTATCAAAAATATGTTGCACGATTCAAGGAGCATGGGGGCACTGTGTCCGCATTTGATTTAGTTGCTCTTACGAATGCAATACAACTGAAAGCATTGCCTGACGGCGATCCGGCAAAAGTCGGCAATATGTTCATAATTGGTATGGGCAGAAACTACGTCAAGTTCGGACGTGGCGGCTCGGTCAACGCGATGGTTTATATCCCCAACGGCATGTATTCCAACGAATCGTCGGGTCTTTTCAACTCAATCCCGATCGGAAACTCGGGCAATAACGAGTCGTCCATCGTCGCAAAAGATATCTATATCGGCGGCAGCAACCGCGGACAACTGATTTTTTCAAGCTACGACGCGGCAAAAATCGGCAGCAAGAACAATAATAGCGCAGGCTTGGTTTTAGATGGTTTGATTAGCCCCGACAACGTCACTCACGGCACAAAATGGGTTGCGGGCGATTACTATTACGGCTAAGATGAGAAAGGTTTTGAAACGCTTAAAACTGAATAAAAAAGGCTTTACCTTTGCCGAATGTATCGTTGCAATCGCGTTGTTTGCGATCGTCGGCACGTTGGCGTTCACCATGTTCAACACGGCGACGCGCTATATGTCCAAGGCGAAAAAGGAAGAAGCCAAAAGGTCGCAGGCGCAGGAGCAGGCTCTTTTGAACACGTTCAAGTACAACGACAGGTATATCGTGTATCCGCACAGTATTTTGCAGGTATCGTACATCAGCACGTCGAAAGGCAAAGTGGCGCAGTACGCGGCGGTGCTTAATTACGACACCGATTACGGCCCGGTACCGTTTGCGATTTCAATCGAACCCACCAAAGTGCAGGCGACGACTTATCCGATATACCCGTTCACAAGGTATCAGGTGACGTCGGACAAGGGCACAAAACGCTGGATTTTCATTTTCAACGACGACGTTGAGTCTTACGACCTTAAAAACACGGAAGAACTCAATCGCTACTCGATACCCAAAGACGAAGTAGATAGGTACTTTAAAGATTAAAATGAGAAAACTCGCAAAAATCTTAAAAAATAAAAAAGGCTTCACCTTGGTCGAGGCAATCGCGGTCGTCGCCATTATGGGTATTCTCGCAACGGTTATCGGCGGGCTTGTCACGGCAGGCACGACGGCTTATATGCGCCAGAAAGAAAACGCTGCCGCAAAAGACCTTGGTACAATCGTCCAGAACGAGATCAAGCGGGCGGCAAGGTCGTCGGTTGAGGTATATTTGCAGGACGGCGAGCTCCCGAGAGATACCAACACAATCGGGAGCGCAGAAAACGCGACCACTCATACAATGAAAAACCCGCCGACGGGCGAGTACAAGATGTTCTCGTCCAAGGACGGCAGGCTTGTGTATTCGACGGACAGCGGCAATACCACGCAGGAATACTTCACTGATCCTAAGCGGGAGGCGGAAGGACGCGCGTTTTACGGCAGTTTCACGATTGAGGTTTACTTCCGTGCGATTGTCAACACCTTTGGTGAGATTACGTCCGTCAAGGTGTTCTGCGACGTCTTTAACGCCAAAAGACAAAAAAAATTCGACTCCCCGGGGCTTGAAATCGACTTTATCGAGGCGGATTACAGCCAGTCGGAAGGCAAAAAATTCGTAGGGATTTTCAGTTTCGAGCAGGGCAATATCGATGCAATCACGGACAGTAAAGACGCCTACAAAAACATGCTGCTGGACAAAGACTACAAGCCGGAAAACGAGAAAGGGTTCAAGAATTTTTATTTCCGAACCGTGACAGGCGGTTGATAAAATGGAACTTGGCCATCTGTTATTCACGATATTTTCCGCATTTTTCGGGCTTGCGGTCGGCAGTTTTCTGAACGTTTGCATTTACCGCATTCCCAAAGGCACGTTTTTCACCGAAAAACACAGTTATTGTCCGAAGTGCGGGCAGCCGCTGAAATGGTACGATATGGTGCCGGTTTTCAGTTGGATTTTTCTTGGCGGAAAGTGCAGGAATTGCAAGGAAAAAATCTCCGCAAGGTACCCGATTGTGGAGTCGCTCAACGCCGTACTATGGACGTTGTCGGCATATTTTATCGGGCTTAACGCCAACGCGTTCATATACGACGCGCTGTTTTCGGCGCTCATCGTGATGACGTTCATAGATATCGACACGAAAGAGATCCCGAACGGCATCGTCGTGTTCATCATAATTTTGTCGATCCCGCTGTTTTTCACGGCGAAGGACGTTGTGTGGTGGCACAGGCTTGTGGGCGCGGTGGTTATCAGCGTGCCGCTTTACGTAATCGCGCTCGTGACGGGCGGCATCGGCGGCGGCGACATAAAGCTTTATTTTGCGCTGGGGCTTGTGTTGGGGCTTTACCCGACGCTTGTGTCGGCGTTTATCGCGATAGTGTCGGCGGGGCTTATCGGCGGCGTACTTTTGCTGACGAAAAAGGTCAAAAAGGGGTACGAACTTCCGCTTGGTCCGTTTATCGCGCTTGGTGCGGTGGTCACGGTTTTTGCGGGCACGCCCATAATCGACGGCATAAAAAACATATTTGGAATATAATATTTATATATCATAAGGAGAAGAGATGCAAAGAGGAGCAAGTTTAGGCGACATCCTGTTGGAGAAAGGCTTTATTAAGCAGGCGCAACTGGATGACGCAAAACGTTGGCAAAAAACACATCCCAACGAAAAAATCAGCGCGATATTGTTGTCGCGCGGCATTATCACCGAGGACGCGATGCTCTCTGCGATGGCGGAGCGTTTCAACACGACCTATATAAATACGGAACTTGTTGTCCGTCGTCCCGAAATTCTGAAAAACGTACCGGAGCAAATCGTCAAAAAGCACTGCATAATGCCGCTTGACGTGAAAGCGGGGCAGATCATCATTGCCACGCACGATCCGCACGACATCGGCGCGTTCGAGGACGTAAAGATGGTCACGCGTATGGACGTCGGATTTGTCCTTGCACCGCAGCGTATCATCGAAAGCGCGATTGAAAAGTACTACACCAACGCCGGCAACTTCTTCGTGTCGGACGAAGCGACGCAAAAGGTTGTCCAGCAGACTTCGGCGGCAACCCAGCAAAAGTTGTCCGAAATCGAAAGCCGCGTTGACAACACGCCTGTCGTCAAACTTATCAACAGCCTTATCACGCAGGCGTACATGCGCCGCGCGTCTGATATTCATATTGAGCCGTTTGAGGAGCAAATCCTTGTCCGCATGCGTATCGACGGCGAGCTTGTCGAATGTATGCGCTTGGACATTTCCACGCTTAACAGTATCGTTTCGCGTTGTAAAATCCTTGCGGGCATCAACATTGCTGAAAAGCGAATCCCGCAGGACGGCCGTATCGACTTCAACAACGGCGACATCAACATCGACCTTCGTGTCAACACGCTGCCCACGATTTACGGTGAAAAGGTCAACATGCGTCTTCTTGCAACCGAGGACGCCGCTCTTATCACACTTCCCGACCTTGGCATGCCCGACAAACTGTTTGATCAGTTCTCCCGCATCATCAAAGCGCCGAACGGGATCATTCTTGTCACGGGGCCTACGGGTTCAGGTAAGTCGACGACGTTGTACGCCGTCCTTAGCGAACTCAACAAACCGAACGTCAATATAACGACGGTCGAAGACCCTGTCGAAAAGCAAATCTTCGGCGTCAATCAGGTGCAAACCAACGCAAAGGCGGGCTTAACGTTCGCAAGCGGACTTCGCGCAATCCTGCGTCAGGACCCGGACATCGTCATGATCGGTGAAATTCGTGATACCGAAACCGCCGAAATCGCAATCCGCGCCGCTATCACAGGCCACTTGGTTTTGTCCACGCTGCACACCAACGACGCCGCGTCAAGTATCGTCCGTCTTATCGACATGGGCGTTGCGTCATACATGGTCGCGTCGTCCGTGAACTGCGTTGTCGCGCAAAGGCTTGTCAAAAAGCTTTGCCCGGAATGCAAGAGAAAGCGCGAAATCAAGGCGGAAGAAGCCGCAATTCTGAAAGATCCGTCAATCACTCACATTTATGAGCCTGTCGGCTGCCCCCGCTGCGGCAACACCGGCTACAAGGGACGTACCGCAATTTACGAAATTATCGAAATCGACAGCGACCTTCGCCGCATGATATCCGAGGGCAGGACAACCGAGGAAATCCGCGACTTCGCCAAAGAGCACGGCGCAACGTTTTTGGAAGACAGCATCCGCACGCTCATCGGCAACGGCACGACGTCAATGTCCGAGTTTTACCGCCTTATTTACAGCATTTAATAAACTGGAACAAACCAAAACAAAACTCTGCAACTTCTTGCAGAGTTTTTTAATAAAAAAAAGCGAGGCGTTTGCCTCGCTTAATGTTTTGTTGTTAAAATTAAGGTTTATTCTTTGTCTTTGTCGTCAACCTTTGTGCCGCCGCCAGATGTCGGGACTGTCCAGTCGTTAATTGGCTCAATAACACCATCGTCGCTGACTTTATAGCCTTTTGTCTTTCCGCCAGATTGTTTTTCAGTATACAAAATTTCGACCGATGTAACTTTTTCTTTGCCTGTTTCGCCTGTTTTTACAATGTTTATTGCAAATTTGCCTTTTCCAGGTGCTGTTGCGAGTGCAACTTGTTTGCCTGAAAAGTCAACAGATTTATACTGTCCCTCAATAGCAGTAATTATTGCAGCTGCATCAAGTTCGCCATTATCATCATACACGCTTGAAGAAGTATCAGCGATTTCGCCAGCAACATAGTCCGCGATACCTTTTGCTTGACTAAGGTTGGTTTTATCCGTATTTTTGTTCAACTGTGATACCGTAACACCAGCCACAACGCCTGCAAGGACTGCCATGATTGCGATTACGACGATAAGTTCAACGAGCGTGAAGCCCTTTTTGTTTTTTCTAAGTTTTAACATTTATGTTAATCCTCCACTATAATTATTTCAAAATTTGAGCATACAGGGCAAAAAATCCTTATTTTGCGATTAGTAAGTCAAAAACCACGCTTGAAATGGTGGTTTTTTATTATACTGTCAAAAGGACACTCTTGCTAAATAGATGACCATCTTTTTAAGGAGAAATTGTCCGGTGTCCGGAGTTAAGTAATGTATGGATAAATATAATTAGTTTTAATACTGTATAATGTTTATTCAGTTTGTTTTGAATTCCACATAAACACTTTAATCGTTTTTGAAGCGGTTTCCATAATAAGCAACTTCTCGCAATGACATTAAGCACTTCGTACCGAATGAGATAAGGTAACCGCATTGTGATGACAGGACACCCTGGCGTAAGCCGCACAGCACGCCGATTACTCTGTATGAATTTTGGTAAATGTAGTATTTGCTGGGAAAAATTTAAAAAAACGTATGAAAATATTTGAATATGTGCATTGAATGGGCGAAAGTTGCACAAAAATGGGATTTTTTTGGACTATTATACAATATAGTACTATTATAGTATTTAAATATTTTCAAAAAAAGTATTGACGAGGCATATTTTATAAAGTATAATTATAAATGTAAAGGGAAACTAAGACATTTTTTTATGCAGTTTTCCCTTAACAAAAAAATATCGGACAAAACGTCGCAAAATAAGGATTTGTCGCAGCATTGCTTTGTTAAATGACAGCGCGACATCGCAAATCCGGGGACCCCAAAAGATACTTTGTACTTTTGGGGAAAAGGAGCACACAAGCAAAAGAGTGAGCATTATTGCTTGCAATAATGTGATTTCAAAAGTGCAGTGTGCGACGCGTGTCCGATATACCCAAACATTGAAATAATTATAGTGGAGGATTAACATAAATGTTAAAACTTAGAAAAAACAAAAAGGGCTTTACGCTCGTTGAACTTATCGTCGTAATCGCGATCATGGCAGTCCTTGCAGGCACGGTCGCCGGTGTTACGGTATCGCAATTAAACAAAAACACGGACAAAACCAACGTAACAACTAACTTAAACAACCTTGCTTCTGCTATTGTGACCGAAATTGCTGATAACGGTACGACTGAATTAGTAGCAGGCGAAGGCGCTAACCAAAAATATAGTGCCACGAAAATAGCTGCTTTCTTAACAAAAAGAGCAAGCGGAATAACTATCAATGCTACTAACAACAATAAGACTGGTGAATTCTTTGTATTGGTTCAAACAAGTGACAGCGATGCACTTGGAAGCATTTGTATTTGCTATAATGGCAAAACTAATGCATACAAAAAAGCATATATTTCTGTTACAGATGGTGCAACAGGTTCTTTGAATTATGGTTCTAGTGTGACCTTCCCCACTGCTATCAACGATCCTGGTGCTAGCGCATAATTAACCGATATAATCACTTTTTAACAGCAAAACATTAAGCGAGGCAAACGCCTCGCTTTTTGATTGCAAAATTTTTAGTTAAAATAGTATGGTTATTCGGCGTAGTCCCAAGATTCCGTAGGATCGGAACCTATCGTCCCAACCTTTTTCGCCGCTATGGTGAAAGTTACAATAACTTTGCCGTCGCTGACCGTTGCGGAAACGGAAGTATTAAACATATGTTTTCCCGCCTTTGCCTCGTCAAGACTATCAACAAAGACTACGTTCTCACTGCTTGTCGCTTCGTTTTTGAACGCTGTCATTGCTGACTCGCCCGCGGTTTTTGCGGCGGCTGCGGTTGTTGCCGACAAAATATCGCCCCTATGCTCGTAATCAAGCATAAAGTTTTGAAAATTTTTCATCAATATCTTGACTTCCGAAAGGGCGTTGTTGTTTTTTTGTTTGTCCAACTGCGACACGGTAACCCCGGCGATTGTTCCCGCAAGGACAGCCATTATCGCAATCACAACAATAAGTTCGACAAGCGTAAGCCCTTTCTTATTTTTAATCATATCCATAATAACTATAAAAAGGCGAGGCAACCGCCTCGCCTTTATGTTTAGTATGTTTAATTAAGCAAGAACATCTGAATAGGTGTATTCGGCTTTAATATCAGCATTTGTTCCTTTTCCTTTGCAGGAGAAAGTTACCTTTTTACCGTCAACTGAATACGTAAATTTGTGTTCGCCTGCTACGTGTGCATTATTATCTAAAATATTATCTGTTAGACCTTTTGTATTCTTTGCTTCGGTGTTAAATTCGTCAACGGCGTCGGCTAAACCAGTTCCATCAGCCCCAATTGTGCCGTCATAATCAAGCATAAATGTTTTGAAATCATTCATAAGCGCATCTACTTCACTTTGTGCTGATTTGTTGGTTTGTTTATTTAGTTGCGAAACCGTAACACCGGCGACCGTGCCTGCAAGGACTGCCATGATTGCGATTACGACGATAAGTTCAACGAGCG
>OLXK01000457.1_pt1 | contig 40102 bp, 41 predicted proteins | sample 1674321 | NCBI WGS metagenome assembly OLXK01 (sample SAMEA103958162, study PRJEB25191) | human gut metagenome | reverse complement strand
CCAGCAGCTTGGAGTTGAAGGCGCCGCCGCGGCAGTAGTTGCCGGTGGAGGGCCATACGGCGTGGTGATAGGTGGCGTCGAACTGACCGGTGACCAGGCGGGGAGCCAGGCAGCCGAAGGAGGCGCCCACCTTATGGCAGCCGGTGGGGAACCACTTGCCGGACATGGCGATGATGCGGCAGGGCACGCCGGAGAGCTTGCTGGGGATCTCCACATAGTTGGGAACCGCCTGGAACAGGCCGCCCTGCTCCTTGGCCTCGTTGTGCCAGGAGATGCGGAACAGGTTCACGGGGTCCACGTCCCACAGGCCGGTGTGGCTGAGCTTGGCCTTGATCTTCTCGGGGATCAGGTCGGGGTTCTGCATCTGGGCGATGGTGGGGATAATGATGTTGTTCTCCTTAGCCTTCTGGATATTGTGCTCCAGGCCGGTCTTGTTGATGGTCAGATCGATCATGTTTTCTTTCCTCCTGATTTATTTGTCTCCGTCTTTGTTTGCGTCGATGTAGGAATAAAGAGTGTATTTGGAAATACCGAAGTATTTAGCCACTTTGTCGCCGGACTTGGTCACCAGGAACGCGCCGGACTCGTTCAGAAAGCGGATGGCCCGGACCTTGTCGTCCTTGTTCATCAGGGCCACGGGCTTGCCCACCAGGGCCACGGACTGCTCGATCAGCTCGTCCAGGACGTGGTTGACATTGATGATGCGCTCGGGCTCCGTCTGCTCCTTGTCCTGGGTGGACAGCAGATCGCCGATGGTGCTCTGGATCATCATCAGGCCCGATACGTCGTAATTGATGGAGAAGATCGCCGTCACGGCCCCCCGCCGGTTGCGGATATACAGCGTGGAGGACTTGAGGATCTTGCCGTCCGGCGTCCGGGTCAAATAGCACAGGTGATCCTGGGGATGCTCGGCCTGAGACGCCATCTGGTCCAGCACCACCTGCGACGCCCCGTCGCCTACCTTCCGGCCGGACACATGGCCGTTTTCAATGTGGACAATGGAGTGATCCGGGTGATTGCTGGACACATCGTGGATCACCACCTCACAGTTGCTGCCGAACTGCGCGGCAATGCCCGCCGCCAGCTGCTTGAGCATTTCCAGTCGCTTTTCCTCCATGCTCCACCCCTCCTCGCTTTTTGCTCGACTCCATCATACCACACTTTTTTCAGAAATCAACGGCTTTCCCAAAAAATATTTTAGGAATCCAGATTTTTTGTTTGACATCTGCGTTCTCTGTGATATGATAGGGGCATAGAGAAAAAATCTCCCGCCATTGAGAAAGAAAATATAGAAAAGCAAACGGAGGTAACACCATGAATTTCGAAGCCATCAAGAAGGCCGCACAGGACTATCGTCCCGCTATGGCCAAGTTCCTGCGGGACATGATCGCTATCCCCTCTGAATCCTGCCAGGAGGAGGGCGTGGTCCGCCGCATCGCCCAGGAGATGGAAAGCCTCGGCTATGACAAGGTGGAGTTCGACAAGCTGGGCAACGTCATCGGTTGGATGGGTACCGGCGACAAGATCATCGCCCTGGACTCCCACATCGACACCGTGGGCATCGGCAACATCGAAAACTGGGAGGCCGACCCCTATCAGGGCTATGAGACCGACGAGGTCATCTATGGCCGGGGCGGCTCTGACCAGGAGGGCGGCATGGCCGCCGCCACCTACGGCGCCAGGATCATGAAGGATCTGGACCTGATTCCCCAGGGCTACAAGATCATGGTGGTGGGCTCCGTGCAGGAGGAGGACTGCGACGGTATGTGCTGGCAGTCCATCGTCAATGAGTACTTCAACGGTCCCGAGGACGCCCGGAACCAGGTGGAGTTCGTCATCTCCACCGAGCCCACCGACGGCGGTATCTATCGCGGTCACCGGGGCCGCATGGAGATCCGGGTGGACATGCACGGCGTGTCCTGCCACGGCTCCGCCCCCGAACGGGGCGACAACGCCATCCACAAGATGGCCGAGGTGCTGCTGAACATCCGCGACCTCAACGAGAATCCCGCCGACGGCTCCACCGAGATCAACGGCCTGGTGAAGATGCTGGACCCCAAGTTCAACCCCGAGCATTACGAGGACGCCCGCTTCCTGGGCCGGGGCACCTGCACCACCAGCCAGATCTTCTACACCTCCCCCTCCCGCTGCGCCGTGGCAGACTCCTGCGCCATCTCCGTCGACCGCCGCATGACCGCCGGCGAGACGTATCAGTCCTGCCTGAAGGAGATCGAGGACCTGCCCGCCTGCAAGAAGTACGCCAAGGACGTGAAGGTCTCCATGTATATGTATGACCGTCCCGCCTGGACCGGCCATGTGTACGAAACCGAGTGCTTCTTCCCCACCTGGATCAACAAGGAGTCCGCGCCCCATGTGCAGGCCCTGATCGATGCCCACCACGCCCTGTGGGGCACGGAGCGCATCGGTGCCGACGAGAAGGCCATGTCCACCCGCCGGGGCCGTCCCCTGACGGATAAGTGGACCTTCTCCACCAACGGCGTGTCCATCCAGGGCCGCTACGGCATCCCCTGCGTAGGCTTCGGCCCCGGAGCCGAGTCCCAGGCCCACGCCCCCAACGAGATCACCTGGAAACAGGATCTGGTGACCTGCGCCGCCCTGTACGCCGCCGTTCCCGGCCTGTACAAGCCCGAGAACAAGGACGGCTCCGCCACCAGCTTCCGCCAGGAGCTCACCGGCAACGACATCAAGTAAAAAAATCTCTGCACCTGCGGACATGAGCTCTGCGAGGCTCCCCGCAGAAATACACATATAAAAAAAGGAGAAAATCAACATGAGCAAGACCATCGAGCTGGCGCGCCATCTGGAGACGCTGCATATCAACGATATGTACAAGACCGACTTCTACTGGACCTGGGACAAGACCGACGACGAAATCGACGCCGTGTTCACCGTGGCCGATGCCCTGCGGGACCTGCGCGAGCGCAACAAGAGCACCCGGATCTTCGATTCCGGCCTGGGCATCTCCATCTTCCGCGACAACTCCACCCGTACCCGCTTCTCCTTCGCCTCCGCCTGCAACCTGCTGGGCCTGGAGGTCCAGGACCTGGACGAGAAGAAGTCCCAGATCGCCCACGGCGAGACCGTTCGTGAGACCGCCAACATGGTGTCCTTCATGGCCGACGTCATCGGTATCCGGGACGATATGTTCATCGGCGAGGGCCACAAGTACCAGACCACCTTCATGGACGCCGTGAAGGAGGGCTACCGCGACGGCATTCTGGAGCAGCAGCCCACCCTGGTGAACCTGCAGTGCGACGTGGACCACCCCACCCAGTGCATGGCCGACATGCTGCATGTCATCCACTACTTCGGCGGCGTGGAGAACCTGAAGGGCAAGAAGGTCGCCATGACCTGGGCCTATTCTCCCTCCTATGGCAAGCCTCTGTCCGTTCCCCAGGGCGTTATCGGCCTGTTCACCCGCTTCGGCATGGACGTGACCCTGGCCCATCCCGAGGGCTACGACGTGATGCCCGAGGTGGAGGAGGTGGCCCGCAAGAACTGCGAGAAGTACGGCTCCAAGTTCCACAAGACCAATTCCATGGCCGAGGCCTTTACCGACGCCGATATCGTGTATCCCAAGAGCTGGGCTCCCTTCGCCGCCATGGAGGAGCGCACCCGCCTGTACGCCCAGGGCGACAAGGACGGCATCGACGCTCTGGAGAAGAAGCTGCTGGCCCAGAACGCCCAGCACAAGGATTGGGCCTGCACCGAGGAAATGATGCGGCTCACCAAGGACGGCAAGGCCCTGTACCTGCACTGCCTGCCCGCCGACATCAGCGGCCTGAGCTGCGCCGAGGGCGAGGTGGACAACTCCGTGTTCGACCGCTATATCGTGCCCCTGTACAAGCAGGCCTCCTACAAGCCCTATATCATCGCCGCCATGATCTTCCTGGCCCAGGTGAAGGATCCCGTCCGGGCGCTGATGGCCATGGACGAGGGCAAGGAGCAGCGTAAATCCTTCTGAATCCGGTAAAACTACATAGCGGGGGCGTTGGCGCCCCCGCTATCCCCGCTTAATCTGATAAGGAGAGGTAAAAGCACTATGTCCAAACGCATCGTCATCGCCCTGGGCGGCAACGCCCTGGGCAAAACCGCCCAGGAGCAGCTCCGGCTGGTCACCGAGACCGCCCGTCCCATTGTGGACCTGATCGAGGCCGGCAACGAGGTAGTGGTGGCCCACGGCAACGGTCCCCAGGTGGGCATGATCAACCTGGGCCTGTCCACCGCCGCCGAGTCCGGCGCCATCCAGGGCGACATGCCCTTCCCCGAGTGCGGCGCCATGAGCCAGGGCTATATCGGCTATCACCTGCAAAACGCCATCGGCAACGAGCTGGCCGCCCGGGGCATCAGCAAGGGCGTGGCCACCGTGGTGACCCAGACCCTGGTGTCCGAGGATGACCCCGCCTTCCAGCATCCCACCAAGCCCGTGGGCGCCTTCTACGACAAGGAGACCGCCCAGCGCATTGCCGCCCAGCGGGGCTATACCATGGTGGAGGACGCCGGCCGCGGCTATCGCCAGGTGGTCCCCTCCCCCAAGCCCGTGGATATCGTGGAGAAGTCCGCCATCCAGGCTCTGTTTGACTCCGGCAACATCGTTATCGCCGCCGGCGGCGGCGGCATCCCCGTGGTGCGCCGTGACGGCCGCCTGTACGGCACTCCCGCCGTTATCGACAAGGACTTCGGCTCCGCCAAGCTGGCCGAGCTGCTGGACGCCGATATGCTCATCATCCTCACCGCCGTGGAGAAGGTGGCCATCAACTTCGGCAAGCCCGACCAGAAGGGTCTGGACGACCTGACCCCCGCCATGGCCCGGGAGTATATCGCCCAGGGGCAGTTTGCCCCCGGCTCCATGCTGCCCAAGGTGGAGGCTGCCCTGTCCTTCGCCGAATCCAAGCCCGGCCGCACCGCCCTGATCACCCTGCTGGAGAAGGCCAGGGACGGCATCGAGGGCAAAACCGGCACCCGCGTCCATCAGTAAAATCATCCCTCTTTGCCCGCAGAGCACCCCGCCCTGCGGGCAAAGGGCCATTCCGTCATAAGCCCACCGGAAGGCAGCCTGCGGGAATCCATATTGCCGGTAACGTTTTTTCTGCGATTCGACGGGATATTTCCCTGAATCATTCGGCTATATTGGTGCATCTGCGGAATTTTTTGGCATTTTTTGCATTTTTAGTTGAAATCCTTCCGGGAATCCTGTATAATACTACATATCCTGTGAATGCCGGGGTGACCCGTTGTTCAGGCGCACGGCATATTGCACACTGCTTTCAGCCGGACGCCACACATTAAAAGGAGGAAAACAAAAACATGAAAAAAGTTCTTGCGCTGATCCTGGCTCTGGTCATGGCTCTGTCTCTGGTCGCCTGCTCCAAGGGCGGCAACGACAAGCCCGACGACAACGAGACCAAGAAGGTCAAGGTGGGCTTCATCACCCTGCACGATGAAAACTCCACCTACGACCTCAACTTCATCAATGCCGCCAAGGAAGCCTGCCAGACCCTGGGCCTGGTGGAGAATGAAGATTACTTCATCAAGAAGAACGTCCCCGAAGGCCAGGAGTGCTACAACGCTGCCGCCGAGCTGGCTGAGCAGGGCTGCAACATCATCTTTGCCGATAGCTTTGGCCACGAGTCCTACATGATCGAGGCCGCCAAGGAGTTCAAGAATGTCCAGTTCTGCCACTCCACCGGCGTCCGCGCCCATACCGAGGGCCTGGCCAACTACCACAATGCTTTCGCCTCCATCTATGAGGGCCGTTACCTGGCCGGTATCGCTGCCGGTCTGAAGCTCAACGAGATGATCGACTCCGGCAAGATCACCGCGGACAAGGCCAAGATCGGCTACGTCGGTGCCTTCACCTATGCCGAGGTTATCTCCGGCTACACCTCCTTCTTCCTGGGCGCTCGCTCCGTCTGCCCCACCGCCACCATGGAAGTGACCTTCACCGGCAGCTGGTACGATGAGACCGCCGAGAAGGAAGGCGCCGAGAAGCTGATCCAGAACGGCTGCGTTCTGATCAGCCAGCACGCTGACTCCATGGGCGCTCCCACCGCCTGCGAGAAGGCCGGCGTGCCCAACGTGTCCTACAACGGCTCCACCGTTTCCGTTGGCCCCAACACCTACATCATCTCCTCCCGCATTGACTGGGCTCCCTACTATGTCCACGCCATCCAGGCTGTCATGGACGGCAAGGAAATCGAGGCTGACTGGACCGGCACCCTGGCCACCAAGTCCGTGGTTCTGTCCGACCTGAACACCAACGTGGCCGCCGACGGCACCCAGGCCGCCATTGACGAGGCCATGAAGAAGCTGGAGAGCGGCGAGCTGCACGTGTTTGACGTGTCCACCTTCACCGTCAGCGGCGAGAATGTCACCGCCGACATGAAGCTCGACGCCGAGGGTCACCTGATCTCCTACATGGCCGACGTGGATAACGACGCCAACATGGAGCATGACACCGAGGTCGTCCACGATGGTTACTTCGCCGAGTCTGAGAAGCGTTCCGCTCCCTACTTCGACATTGCCATCGACGGCATCGTCCGCCTGGACGTGAACTTCGGCTAAGTCACGGCTGAACCCGAAAAGTGCAAACAAAAGAGGCTGCCTCACCTGAGGCAGCCTCTTTCAGTTGTTTCAATACCCCGCTCCCTGGGTGACGATCTTCGCCCACAGCACGGGGCCCACGGCCCCGGTGGGGTCGATGCCCAGCTTTCGCTGCAAGGCCAGCACAGCGGCCTGGGTACCCCGGCCGAAAATGCCGTCCTCCGCCACGGTGGGAATATCCGGGTCCTGGGCCGCAATGCGATTCAGCTGCTGCTGCAAAAACAGCACCGTGTCGCCCCGGTCCCCCAGGACGATGAACCGCCCCGGATAAATCTCCCGGGCAAACTGCTGATAGTCCGCCGGCAGGTCCTCCAGCACATCCTCATAGGCCTGCTGGATGGCGTTCCAGGTGTCCCGCCCCACCACGCCGTCGGTGGGAAGGCCCGCATAGCTCTGGAAGGCATACACCGCGTCCAGCATCTCCTGGTCAAACTGGTCCGTCAGCCGGATAGGCGGCAGCTCCGGCAGGAAATACCCCAAAAATGCCAGATAAAACCGCACCGTCCGCACCGCCAGGCCGCTGTCTCCGAATCGCAGGGCCTCGGAATACCGCCGCTGCACCTCGGAGATGGTCAGCCCCTCGCCGGTAAGCTCCGACAGGCCCTTGACCCCGTTGTAGATCTGCTTGATCTTGTACCAGGTGGCCTTGCCCACGATGCCGTCCTGGGTCAGGTTGAATATCTGCTGGAAGGACTTCACCGCCTCCTCCATGGGTACGTCAAACACCGTGGACGGCTCCGGGATCTCCGGAATGGCCGGATAGTTCCGGCGGATGCGGTTGAGCTGCCGCTGCAGAAGCAGCACGTCGTTGCCGACATCGCCCCGTCGCAGGGGGCGGCCCGGGTACGAGGGCACGCTGCCCCCTACCGGGGCGTTGAACACAATGCTGATGTCTCCGCCGTAGTAGTATTGCAGGATCTCATAGGGGTTCATGCCGTCCTGGGCCAGGTCCACGCTGCCCCACTGGGACAGTCCCCCGCACTGGGTCCGCACCCCGTCGCAGAACTGGGCAAACAGAGGCTCCACGCTGCCCTGACGGACGATATAGTTGTTGAAGCTGTCGTCCACGATCTGGCTGATGTTCTCGAAAACGTCTCCTCCCTCCACATAGGCCTGGTCATACTGGGTGGTGTTGGTGATGTCATAGTCGTATCCCCGGGTACGGTAATACTCGGTATACACCCGGTTCAGGGCGTAGGAGATCTGGGCCAGGATGTTGGCCCGGATGGCGCTCTCCGGCCAGGTGGGGTAAATTTCGTGGGACGCCACGTTCTTGATGTAGGAGGCAAAGGGCACCTCCACGTTCCGTGCGCCGGACCCCGGCGGGCCCAGGTGTACGGTAATGGTCTCCGGGACCACAGGCGTTGCAGGCATCGCGCTCCCCCCTTATATCACCGGCTCCAGCATCACCGGCAGAATGGATTCGATGCGGGCATACACCGTGGCCTCCCGGTCCTCCTGGGGCACGAACATGGGATGCCGCACCGACACCAGGTAGTCGGTGCCGCTGATGGACGCGGTGTCCGGCGCCTGGGACCAGGCAGCGGGCAGAGCCGGCAGGGCGATGCCCTGGACGATACCCGATTCATCGGTCAGCCCCCGGTAAAACGTGTGGGTCTGGCCCCCGAACCGCCGGTATACCTCCACCCTTGCCCCGGCCACCGGAAACGTTCCGCCGCCGGAGGCCACCTGCACCCGCAGGCTCCCCTGGTCGGGGTGGGCCTGCAAAAACGTGGACAGGGGCACATGCTGGGAAAAATCGGACATAGACATACATCCTTTCCTGGAAACTTCTCCTCAGTATATGCACCCGTCCCGGGGAAAATACGTCTTTTTTCTGTGTGAATTTGTCAAATACGGGGTTGCCAGCTCTGTGTTTTTTTGCTACAATTCCTACAGATACGTCAATATACCCGAAAATTGGAATTTTCTGGTAATTTCATTCTTCCCATAGCGCAGTGAATGGATTTGAAGGGAGATACATGTATGGGACACTCTCGTTTAGATGAAATTAGCGCCTTTCTGGCTACGCACTGGAAGGATACTCTGGAGAAAAACGGCTTTTTCCCCACCCAGGATTCCGTAGAGTGGGTGCGGCTAACGGATGGTCGTGTCATGCAAATCATCCTCTGTTCTGCATTTGCGGCACCGGAAATTCTCTTTTACTCGCAGACCCTGTCCGAGTATATGTGGTGCAATTATCGCAGTCAGGTTCACATGACATCCTATTCAGGCAACTTTTTCCGGCATGCCAATATTCGACGTGAATATTATTGCAGAAACAAACTCGCCATGCGGGCCTGGAACGAGCAAATGCAGTATACACTCGAAACACTGAACACGATCCATACAGCCCAGGATATTCTATCTTATCCCCGTGAAAGAGAACTTGTTTTTTCCAGACGCCCGTGTCTTTGGTATGATGCCGGGGACATAGATGGCACATGGAAAGCTCTGGAAAATACCAGATATCCTAATTATGTACGCTTCCAGGGTGAAATTTCTCCGCAAAAGCTGAAACGGGACTATTGGCAGGTGTGGCAACCCCAAACGGCCCGTGTAGCCAGAGAGTGCCTGGCCACGGGGAGTCTTCAGCCCTTGGCGGACTTCGCGGAGGAATCCAGGGAGTTCAACCTCAAGTACCTGAAGCGCTATATGCCGTGGCTGCTCCACTAACCATCCGCGCACCCTCTGATATAATACGCCCCCTCCGGCATTGCCGGAGGGGGTTCGTTTATTCCAGAATCAGCCAGTTGTCCTGCCGCTCCGTGACGTAGCCCACCTGGGCCGCGGCGGGGATGCTGTCCCGCAGCTCCCGCAGGCAGGCCGCCGCGTCGGCGGGATCCACCGCCATCAGCAGGCCGCCGCTGGTCTGTGGGTCGTACAGCAGGTCCTGCATGGTGCGGCTGACGTCTCCCCGGACGGTGACGCCCTTCTGGGCGAAATCCCGGCTCCGGTATGCCCCGGCAGGAATCAGGCCCATGGCCGCCAGGTCCCAGGCCTCCGGGTGGAAGGGGACGTTCCCGCTTTGGATATGGACGGTGCAGCCGCTGCCCTGGGCCATCTCGAAGCTGTGGCCCAGCAGGGCGAAGCCCGTCACGTCGGTGCAGCTGTGGACCCGGTATTTCACCATAATGTCCCGGGCGGCACGGTTCAGAGTGGCCATCTGCCGGTAAATGCGGTCCATCACCGCCCCGCCGGCCAGCCCCGCCTTGGCGGCAGTGGTCAGCACGCCCACGCCCAAGGGCTTGGTCAGCAGCAGCACGTCCCCGGGCCGGGCCCCGCTGTTGGTCAGGATGCGCCGGGGGTCCACGAACCCCGACACCGCCAGCCCATAAATGGGCTCCGCCCCGTGGATGGTGTGGCCGCCGGTGATGATGGCCCCGGCCTCATAGGCCTTGTCATACCCGCCCCGCAGCAGCTCCTGCACCATGTCCTGGGTCATGGACTCCGGCAGGCACAGGATGTTCAGCGCCAGCTTGGGCTCCCCGCCCATGGCGTACACATCGCTGATGGCGTTGGCCGCGGCGATCTGTCCATACAGGAAGGGATCGTCCACAATAGGCGGGAAAAAGTCCGTGGTCTGCACCAGGGCCGTGTGCTCGTCCAGATAATACACGCTGGCGTCGTCGGACTTGTCATAGCCCACCAGCAGCCGGGGGTCCGAATGGGTCCGGAACCCGTCCAGCAGCTTCGCCAGGGTTCCGGCGCCTACCTTGGCTCCGCAGCCGGCACAGGCGGCCAGCTTCGTCAGCTTCACTTCTGTTTCCATGGTCATTCCTCCTATCCCAATAGCCGTCCCAGGCCCACAAATACACAGCCCAGGGCGAAAAACGCCGCCAGCACCGCCGCCACGCTGCGGCAGAACCTTTTGGGGCCCAGCTTTTCCAGGTCCATAAACGGGTATGGATACAGCAGCCTGGTGTGGCCGATGGGCTTGCCCGTCCGGGCCCGCAGCATGGCATAGACAAAGTATGCCAGGGGCAGCACCAGCCACCACACGGCGGACAGCACCGTCAGCCCGGACTTATCGCCCCACAGCACCCACTGCATCACCACCAGCCACGGCGTTCCATAGTGGACGCACAGGTTCCCAAAGCTGCCGCCGAAGTCGGCAAATTTTTGCCCCCGTCTCCTGGCGTCCGGCACCAGCACAAAGTGATACACCAGGTGCGTTACATAGATGCACAGGGTCATGGCCAGGGCCACGGTGCTGCCGGTCAGCAGCAGCCGCACCCCGCCCGCCGGGACGATAGCCAGCGCCAGTTCGTATAAAAGCACCGCCAAATTGCTGAGATTCGTATAAAAGCAGAACATCCCGGCCCGGATGTGCCCCGTCTGCGGCAGGGTGGAGTGCAGCAGCAACCCCAGAGCCCCCAGCAGGAAAATTCCCGCCGCGGAAAGACGCAGTCCCATGCTCACCCCTCCTCCGCCAGCTGCCGCAGCAGCCGGATCTCCGCCGCGTACCCCGGCAGGTCGTTGGGCGTCTCCAGCACCATGGGCAGGCCCCGCAGCGCCGGATGATTCACCACCCGCCGAATGGCCTCCAGGGGCATGGCGCCGCCCAGCAGCACGGCGTGCCGGTCCTTGTGGCTGCCGCAGGGATTCAGACTGTTGTTCAGGTGTACTGCCCGCAGCCGGTCCAGGCCGATGACCCGGTCGAACTCCGTCAGCACGCCGTCCAGATCGCCGCAGATGTCGTACCCGGCGTCCCACACATGGCAGGTGTCCAGGCAAACCCCCACCGGCAGGGCCACCCGATCCATGATCTCCCGCAGCTCCCGGAATTGCCCGCCGAGCTCCGTGCCCTTCCCGGCCATGGTCTCCAGCAGCACCGTGGTCCGCTGCTCCGGCCGCAGCACGGCATTGAGCGTCTCCGCAACCTGGCGGATGCCCGTCTCCGTACCCTGGCCCGTGTGGCTGCCCGGGTGGAGATTGTAATAGTTCCCCGGCAGGTGCTCCAGGCGGTCCAGGTCATCCGCCATGGTCTGAACGGCAAACTCCCGGGTCCGGGGCTCCTTGGAGCAGGGATTGATGGTATACGGCGCGTGGGCCACCAGCGGCCCGAAGCCGTGATCCGCCAGCAGCTGCCGCAGCGCCGCCGCATCGGCGGGGTCCATGGCCCTGGCCCGGCTGCCCCGGGGATTCCGGGTGAAGAACTGAAACGTATTGGCCCCCAGGGACAGCGCCGTCCGGCCCATAGCCAGAAAGCCCTCCGATGCAGACAGGTGGCATCCTGCGTACAGCATCCCGCCGCCCCCCTTCACAGCCGGAGGGCGACGCAGTCCACCCTGCCGTCCTCCAGGGTGATGACGCCATAGGTCCGCCGGGGACTGGGCCCGATGCACCCGGGATTCATCACCCAGAAATCGCCGCTGCGGTCCACCAGCGGCTGGTGGGTGTGGCCGAACAGCAGGATATCCGCCCCGCACTCCCGGGCGGCGTATATGGCCGCCATGGGGCCGGACTTCACGCGCCGGGTGTGGCCGTGCATCATCAGGATGCGGACGCCGCCCAGCTCCGTCAGCCGCTCCGGCTGGTCCGCGCTGCCATAGTCGCAGTTGCCGGGCACCCCCAGCAGCGGGATCCGGGGATACAGCCGCCCCAGCCGGTCCGCGTCCCGGGCGCAGTCCCCCAGATGGAGGATGGCCTGGGGCTGCACCAGCTCCACGCACTGCTGCATAGGGTCCACGCACCCGTGGGAATCGGATAAAACCAGTATACGCATAGCACATACCCTTTCAACGCTTGTTTTCCGTTATTTTACCACACCTTCCCGGGGATTTCCAGTCTCCGCCGTCTTTGCGGAAAACCGTTTTTCCGCTTCCGCAATTCAGAGAAAATGTTGACTTTCCCTCGCGAATATGTTATATATAATTTAACGGTATAATTGTAAAATAGTATGTTTTATGGAAAGAGCGTGTTTTATGCGTATCGAATCATTCAATTTTGCAGGTAATTCCGCCCATTGAGCCCGTGTAGTTTGGGCAAGGTGTACCCAAACGCTTTCCCCGGGCGCATAGACGGCTGCGCCGTATTCCGTCTGTGCGCCTGCCGTAGCCCATACGGTCAAAATCAGATCAGGAGGTAACGAGCATGAAAAAATTTCTATCCGCGCTTTTAGCGGCGGTCCTGCTGCTGTCTGCAACCGCCTGCGCGGCCCACGAGCCCGTTCTGCCCCCCAGCCGGTGGGGGGAGGGAGAGGCCAAAGGAATGCTTCCCCACACCTACTCCCTGTCGGAGGCCTATGACGCCGCAGAGGTGGTTGCCCTTGTTACGGTGGGGGATTGGCTGGAGGAGGAGCTGATCACCGGGCGAACCTTTTTCCGGACAACGGTCCAAAAAGTGTACAAGGGGGATATCCCCCATGAGTTTGTCCTGGCCCAGGAGGGCTGCTCCACCTGGACCTACCGAAATTATCCCGTATTCACCTATGGCAATCAGCTGCTGCTGTTCTTGATCAAATACGATGTGTCCATGTACCGGGATACCTACGACCTGGTGGAGTATCCGGACGCCTATGAGCTGATAAACACGTATTCCACGGTGATGTATGTGACCCAGGACGACAGCGGCATGTCCTACGTTCTGGACGCCCTGGGCATGATGACCCAATGGAGTCAGATCAATCAGCCCGCCGATTGCCCGGCCGTTGCGCACCCGGGGCAGGAGCAGCTTCTTCAGATCAGGGACAATCTGACAAAGCAGGACCCGGTTCTGGCTGCCATTGCGCCCTCCCAGGCCGACCCGGACCGGCCGGTTGCGTCCTCCGGCGACCTCTATCGTCTGACCGACCTGGAGGACTATTTCGCGCGCCTGTCCGCCGATTATACATAAAGAGAGGAAGGTTCACCGTGAACAGATCATTTTTGCGGCCAGGGATTTCTTTTGTTTTAGCGGTGGTCCTGCTGCTGTCTGCAACCGCCTGCGCGGCCCACGAGCCCGTTCTGCCCCCCAGCCGGTGGGGGGAGATGCAGATCCGGTCCATGTTTGAGCGCTATTATTCCATTTCCGACGCCTTTCAGGCGGCAGACGCCGTGGTCCAGGCCAATCAGAACCAGGAAGCCGTGATCTACCGGCAGTCCGACCTGGAGGAGCTTTTCAAAAGCCTGTCCTGACATTGCAGCAGCCCGCCCGCCGGGGTTCCGGCAGGCGGTTTTTTATAGGTTAAAGGAGCCCGGCACGCGCCGGACTCCTCTTGTTTATTAACCCAGCGCCCAGGCCTTCACATCGCTGCCGTCGGGGTCGGCGATGCGCAGGCCCGCCGTTACGTCCACCCCGGGCGCAGCCGCCCGGATATCCGCCACGGAGGTCTCGATGCCGCTGCTGCCGCTGGTGCAGAAGGGCCGGATGGTTTTCCCGGTCAGGTCATAGCTGTCCAGGAACGTGTTGATGATCCGTGGTGCGGTGCCCTGCCAGATGGGATAGCCCAGATAGATGGTGCCATACTGGGACAGGTCCAGCGGCTGGCCCGCGATCCGGGGCCGGGCCGCGGGGTCCTTTTGCTCCTGATTGGCCCGGCAGCTCTCGTCGTTGTAGTCCAGATCCTGGCTGGTATAGGGCTGCTCCGGCACCAGCTCGATCAGATCCGCCCCGGTCAGGTCGCGGATGCGCTCTGCCGCCGTCCGGGTGTTGCCGGTGCAGGAGAAATAGATCACCGCCACCCGGGTACCGGCCCAGCCGCTGCCGGTACTGCCGGTGCCGGACGGATCGCCGGACCCGCTTCCGCTGCCGGACCCACCGATGCCGGGGTCCGTGGGCGCGGCAGAGCCGCCGCCCTGACCGGGGTCAGCGGTCCCGGTATTGGCGGAGGACTGGCTGCCTGGCGTGGGGTCCGCCTGCTTTTTGCCGCAGGCAAACAGGGAAAAGGTCATACACAGCGCTAAAATCAAAGCAAAAATTCGTTTCACAGGGAGTCTCTCCTTCATTCGTCCTGCTGCTGCACCGCCGTGCCGCCCAGGCCGAAATCGTCGGCCACGGTGGCGCTGTCCCGGCGGAGCATGGTTTCCATGACCCGGATATCGCTGTCGATGTCCATGGCGTCGGCGCGGTACAGCTCATCCAGCTGCCGCTCAAAGCCCGCCACGATGCTGTCCATGGTGCTCTGGATTTTGGCCTTGGCCTGGTTGAGATTCTCGCCGCTGACCCCGGCCTCCTCAAACTCGGCGTAGGAATTCAGCAGCTTCTGGGTGGTGGGCAGATAGTAGTTCAGGAAGGTGCCGGCCTTGCCCTTTTTGGCGGGCTCCTTTTCGATGATGCGGAAAATTTTCCCCGCCACCTCCTCCAGCCGGTCGATCTTCTGGCTGAGGACAGGGTCGGCAATGCGGTCGTTGGCCCGGCGGATCTCCCGCAGGATACCGGAATAGCCCTGCTCCGCTGGGGCCGACTCCTGGGCGGTCTGCCGCGGGGCAAAGTATGCCTCCGCCGCCTCCGGAGAGCGGAACAGCATGTCGCTGCTCAGGTCCACATAGGCGTTCTTGCCCCAGAGGCCCTTTTCGATCATGATCTCCAGGTCCCTTTCCACCTTCCGCTGGGGGACCTCCGCCGTGTCGGCCAGCTTTTTCAGAGACACGGCGTCCTGCCCGTGGGCACAGGCCAGATATTTGCCGAAGCGGCGGGCCCGGCGGGTCATAGAGGCGCTGCCGATGACCAGTCCCAGGCCTCCGGCGGCCAGGCCCATGGTGGGAAACAGCTCCGCCAGCAGGCTCCAGCTCAGAACTCCGGCAGCGGCGCCAACGCCCTGCACCATAGACACCAGACCTGCGAAAAGCAGCACCAGGCCCACAATTTTCATGGTATTGGCCCCTTTTGCGGAGTATTGGGGCGTTTTCGTCACCTTTTTGCGGGTGCCGGAGGCTGTCCCGGTACGAGGCCGGGACGGGGCGGGATTCTGCTGGGACAGGCCGGGATTCTGCCGGGACACGGGCTTGCGCTTCGTGTCGCCGCCGAACAGCTTGGCCAGCAGCACAACAAGGCCCACCGGCCAGGCCACCGCGAATAAAATTGCGATAATGGCCCAGGAGCCAAAATCGTTGTCGTCCTTTTTTGGCGGACGGCGGGGCGGCTCCTGCCGGGTCTCCCCCTCCCGGTCGTCATAGGAATAGGCCATTACTTCTCTCCCTTCCGGCGGAGCTTGCGCTTGTTGCCGTGCTCGTCCACCACATAGGTGTTATCCAGCTCCCGGGCCAGATTTCCCACCACGGAGTCGATGTATTCCCGGCGCAGGGCAAGCTGCTCCTGCTTCTCCTCCGGCGTCAGCCCCTCCGCCGTTTTCGACTTGGCGGCCAGCTGGTTGATCCGGGCGATCTTCTTTTCATCCATCATCGGTTCCCCCTTACAGATAGCGCTTCAGGGTGATGAACACCCTGCCTTTTTTCGTTTGATTGCCGACCTCCTCCAGAACGCACTTGCCCAGACCCCGGAGGGTCAGGGTATCCCCCTGGGATACCGGGCGATCCGGCTTCTGGCAGTCGGTCCAGTTCACCTGGACCTTTCCGGAGGTCACGGCCTCGGCGGCCTTGCCCCGGCTGAGGGAAAAGCCCGATGCCAGCACGCTGTCCAGCCGCAGGGAGGACACCGTGTCCCGGATGTGCTTCACCTTTTCTTCCGGCGGGATCAGATCCTCCAGAGGTAGGGACGCGGTGTGCAGCCGCACCCGGCCCGCAGCCGTCCACTCCGACAGCAGCAGCTCCGCCGCCGGTCCTGTGGCCAGTACGTCGGCCCAGCGGGGGAACACCAGAATGTCCCCCAATGTCTCCCGGGTGACGCCCAGGGCCATGAGACTGCCCAGAATGTCCCGGTGGGTCAGGGAATCCTCCTCATAAAACGAGGCCCGGACCACCCGGACGGCGTCCTCCTCCGGGGCCTCCTGCCAGTCCGGCAGGAACCACAGCTGCCGCCGCTGGGCCCCGTCGTATCCACCCCAGAAGGTATATCCCTCCGAGACGGACAGGGCGTTCAGCAGCCGCTGGGCCGCCGCCTGCTCCGCCGGGGACAGAAAGCCCGTTCCCTGGGGCAGATTCCTCCGGCGGCACTGCTCATACTTGTCCCAGACCCGGCCCAGCAGCAGCCGCTCGTCGCCGTTTGCCGCAAGCCGGTCCAGCATTTCGCGTTTATCCATGGTATTCCCCCAGATTCTGGGTGTGGTACAGCCGGGCGTAGGCTCCGCCCCGGGCCAACAGCTGGTCATGGGTCCCCTGCTCGGCAATGCAGCCGTCCTGGATCACCAGGATGCGGTGGGCGGCCCGGATGGTGGAGAGCCGGTGGGCGATGATCAGGGTGGTGCGGCCCCGGCTCAGCTCGTCGAAGGCATGCTGGATCCGGGATTCCGTGACACTGTCCAGGGCGGAGGTGGCCTCGTCCAGAATGAGGATGGGCGGATTTTTCAGGAAAATCCGGGCAATGGCTACCCGCTGCTTCTGGCCCCCGGACAGCAGGGTGCCCCGCTCGCCCACATAGGTGTCGAACCCGTCGGGCATGGCGGCAATATCGTCGTACAGCTCCGCCCGGCGGGCGGCCTCCTCCACCTCCGCATCGGAGGCGTCGGGCTTACCGTAGCGGATGTTTTCCCGGATGGTGTCGGCAAACAGGAACACATCCTGCTGCACGATGCCGATGGACCGGCGCAGAGAGCGCTGGGTCAGGCAGCGCACGTCGTGGCCGTCCACGGACACGGTGCCGCTGTCGGGGTCATAAAACCGGGGCACCAGCTGGCACAGGGTGCTTTTGCCGCCGCCGGAGGGACCCACGATAGCCACCGTCTCCCCGGCCCGGACCGTCAGGTCCACCCCGTGGAGCACCTCGGGGCTGCCGTTGTCATAGGAGAAGGTCACATGGTCCAGGGCTACCTCTCCCCGGACGTCCGTCAGGTCCACGGCGTCGGGTGCGTCCTGAATGGTGGGCTCCGTGGCCATCAGCTCAATAAACCGGTGAAGGCCCGCGAAGCCATTGGAGAACATCTCGGCAAAATTGGCCAGCTTTCGCACAGGACTGATGAACGTGGTGATATACAGGCTGAAGGTAATCAGGTCGATATAGTTCAGCCGGTTCTTCATGATGAGCCAGCCGCCTGCGGCAATGACCGCCACGGACAGCAGGCTGATGAACAGCTCCATGCTGGCGTTGAAAAAGCCCATCTCCTTATGGAAGTTGCGCTTGGAGGTCTTGAACACCTCGTTGGCCCCGTCGAAGCGGCGCTGCTGCTCCGCCTCGTTGGCGAAGGCCTTGGTGGTGCGGACGCCGGAGAGACCGGACTCGATCTCGGCATTGATGGCGCCGGTCTTTTGCTTGGCGACCCGGGACGCCTGGGACATCTGGCGGCGGCGGTACATAACCACCAGCAGGAACACGGGGATGATGCAGCACACCACCAGAGCCAGCCGCCACTGGATGGAGAACATCACCGCCAGAGCGCCGATGATGGTGACCAGGGAGATGAACAGGTCCTCCGGCCCGTGGTGGGCCAGCTCCGTCAGCTCGAACAGGTCCGTGGTCAGGCGGCTCATCAGCTGGCCGGTGCGGTTTTTATCGTAAAAGTCGAAGCCCAGGTCCTGCATATGGGCAAACAGGTCCCGGCGGATATCGGCCTCCACCAGGATGCCGAAGGTGTGGCCCCAGTAGCCCACGATGAAGTAAAGCCCCGCCCGGAGGACAAAGGCCGCCACCACCAGGGCCATGACCGTGAAGAAAATGGAGAACTGCTTCTCCGGCAGCCAGTGGTACATGGCGGTGCGGGAGATCAGGGGAAAGGCCAGGTCGATGACGGCAATGAAGAAGGCGCAGGTGATATCCAGCAGGAACAGGCCCCGGTGGGGGCGGAAGTAGGACAGGAAAATGCGCAGCGGTCTGCGGGTGCGGTAGTCTTGGGTGGTCATGATCTCTCTCTTTCTTGGGTAAAAATACGCATAGTAATCCAGTGTGTTGTTCTGTATAGTATAACACACCTGATTTCCTGGTGCAAGGCGTTCTTTTCCGGTATAACATCCTATTCAGACATACGCAAGCTGCCCCCCTCCGGTGCCTTTGCGCCGGAGGGGGGCAGTCCTGTACTCTTGTCGCTATGGGATTCCGGATTTACCACTCCAGGTTCTTGCCGGTGGTCTTATCGAAAACGTGGGCCACGTTGCCGCCGAAGATCATGTTGACCTCGCTGCCCATGGGGAAGTGGGCGGCGGCGCCGTTGGTGGGGACGATGATGATCACGTCCTTGCCCTCGGCAGTGACATGCAGATGCACGGAGGAGCCCATCATCTCGGACACGTCCACCGTACCCTTGACCCCGTCGGCGCACAGCATGATATGATCCGGGCGCACGCCCAGGGTCACGTCCTGCTCCGCCACGTTATGGGCGGCCAGGCGCTGCTGCTTCTCCGGAGACAGCTCCACGGTAACGCTGCCCACAGTGACGGCGTACTTGCCGTCCCGGCGGGACAGCCTGGCGTCGAAGAAGTTCATCTGGGGCACGCCGATAAAGCCCGCCACGAACAGGTTCGCAGGGTGGTCGAACACCTCCTGGGGGGTGCCGATCTGCTGAATGAAGCCATCCTTCATGATGACGATGCGGTCGCCCAGGGTCATGGCCTCGGTCTGGTCATGGGTGACATAGATAAACGTGGTGTCGATGCGCTCCCGCAGCTTGATGATCTCGGCGCGCATCTGGTTGCGGAGCTTGGCGTCCAGGTTGGACAGAGGCTCATCCATCAGGAACACGGCGGGGTTGCGGACGATGGCGCGGCCGATGGCCACACGCTGCCGCTGGCCGCCGGACAGGGCCTTGGGCTTGCGGTCCAGATACTGGGTGATGTCCAGAATCTCTGCCGCCTGACGGACCCGCTGGTCGATCTCGTCCTTGGGCAGCTTTTTCAGCTTCAGGGAGAAGGCCATGTTCTCGTACACGGTCATGTGGGGATACAGGGCGTAGCTCTGGAACACCATGGCGATGTCCCGGTCCTTGGGCTCCACGTCGTTCATCAGCTTGCCGCCGATGTACAGCTCGCCGCCGGAGATGTCCTCCAGGCCCGCGATCATCCGCAGCGTAGTGGACTTGCCGCAGCCGGAGGGACCCACCAGCACGATGAACTCCTTGTCCGCAATGTGCAGGTTGAAATCCTGCACCGCCACCACGCCCTCGTCGGTGATCTGAAGACTGGTCTTTTTCTCGGGCTCGCCCTTCTTGGCCTTTTTCTTCTTTTCGGTGTTGGGATACACCTTCTTGAGGTTTTTCAGAATGACCTCTGCCATATGCACAGACTGTAACCGTTCTGCCTCCGCAGGGAACGGTCTCGCGCCCGGCAAAGCCGCAGCGCCTTACGGCAGGTCTCCACACTGCCGCACCGCCAGTCTCAGCGGGACCTTGTTCCTCCTTTGTTTTTCCGGCAGGGGGCCAAAAAGTGGAGTGGCCGCCGCCGGTTGGAATAGGATACGTTCATTTTACCACCTCTTGCCGCCCTTTGGCAACCGCCTTTGGGCAAAATTTTCCGCATTTCGCTGCCTTTATAGGAAAACTTTGCAAAAAGCGCCGTCATCGCCCGTTCTTTTTTCTGTTATAAGCAGAAATTATTGTATTTTTCAGATGTTATCTATTGTAAAAGGATGCGAATTATGTTACATTACTGTGTGTCTGTTGGCGCACATATTATAGATAAAGTGTTTTTCGTGCAAGGACAGACAAATTGTTTTTAAAGGAGCGGGATAACATGCACAAAGCGTTCAAAGCCTGCACCGCTGTTCTGCTGGCTCTGGTTATGACGGTCAGCCTGGTCAGCGGCGCACTGGCAGTCGTCGTCCGCAATGATGACGACACCATCAGCTACGAGCCCCTGGAGCAGGGTGTTTACTCCAAGGGCGGCTACACCATCGACAAGGTCTCCCACCCCACGCTGGGCGCCGGAGAGGTGGACGGCATTCTGACCGGCGATCTGCAGGACCGGGGCCAGAGCTACTCCTGGTCCATGGCTGAGGCCGGTGACTACGTTTACATCGGCACCTGCTACAACTCCACCTACTACATCTATCACAACAACGTCAAGACGTCCCTGGATGCCATGAAGAAGGAAGGCAAGCTGGACCAGAACGTGGACACCAGCCGGGCCGCGGCAGATTTTGTGAAGGTCATGTTCGGCACGGACACCTTCGACGAAACCCCCATGTCCCAGTGGACCCCCGTGATCATGGCTGTGAACCGCTACACCGGCTAGGCCCAGGTGATCTTCCGGGAGCGGGACATCCTGAAGGATTACCCCGACATCTTCCCCGGCTATCCCCCCTATCTGAAGGGCGTGAACTATCTGGCCGGCTATCGCATGGCCTTTGAATTCAAGGGCAAGATCTATTTCGCCGGTATGGGCAGCCCCACGGCCACCCTCATCGAGGTGGACCCCGAGACCAACGAGTGCTCCATCGCCTATCACAACATCAACTACACCCAGGGCGTGTCCAACGGCGTTCACGGCCTGCTGGTGTTTGACGACGAGATCTATATGTGCCTGGCCTCCGACAACTATGACGGCAAGGGTACCCCCGGCGGCATCATCGTGGCCAGCTCCGATCCCACCGCAGGTCTGAGCTCCTGGCGGCGTGTGGCAGATCAGGACGACTTTGACGGCCTGCCCGCCGTTATGAAGACCGACGGCCTCAACGGCGGCGGTATCTGGGACATCATCGAGTATAACGGCTCCATGTACGTCACCGTGGTCACCGACAAGTCCATCGACGGCCACATCAACAAGCAGGGCTTCGCCATGTATCGCGGCGACAAGCACGAGGACGGCAGCTTCACCTGGACCCAGGTCATCGGTGACCACGGCACCAGCGGCTACGACTTCGGCCTGGGCATCAACTACTCCATGAGCTGCAACATGTGGGTGTACAACGGCTATCTGTACCTGGGCACCTACAACGATCCCATGCTGGACCTGGCGGAGATCCCCGCCTCCGGCAACTTCGAGCTGCTGTACAACGATCTGGACCACTCCATCTATCTGTACCGCATGGACGCCGACGGCAACTTCCAGCAGGTGGCCGGTAAGGACGACAACCCCTATTTCCCCGACGGCCCCATCGGCAACCTGGGTGCGGGTCTGGGCAACAACTCCAACCAGTATATCTGGCGCTACGGCGAGCACAACGGTGAGCTGTACATCGGCACCTATGACACCTCCACTCTGACCTATCATTTCACCCAGATCACCGACGGTCAGGTGGCCAATATGGACTATGCCGACATCAGCGGCCGGGCCGATATGCTGAAGGACGCCGTGCTGGAGGTTCTGCAGCAGCACGACAACAAGTATCTGACCTGGTTCCTGGACAAGGTCCTGTTTACCAAGTATACCGCCCATCTGTATCAGATGCTGGCAGGCTTTGCCACGGATATGTCCGCCGACAAGAACCCCGTGCCCGGCTACCGGAACATGCTGGAGGAGTATGAGGCCTTCAAGCAGAAGGTGTTCGACCTGCTGGGCGTGAAGCTGGACAGCGCAGGCTTTGCCCAGGAATACGCCCAGGTCACCGGCGTGGCTATGTGCAGCGCCGACACCCAGGGCCTGAAGGATGACCTGCAAAGCGCCGTGAAGGCCATCTTTGCCGCCCTGGACAAGGCTGTGTATGACGACACGATCCACAACTTTGTGTACTACTTCGGCTGCAACTACTATGCCCAGCAGAGCGAGAACGGCTTTGACCTGCTGGTGTCCAAGGACGGCGTGAATTTCGACGCCATCACCCGGGACGGCTTCGGCGACGGCTCCAACCACGGCCTGCGCACCATCTGCTCCACCGAGAACGGCGTGTATATGGGCACCGCCAATCCCTTCTACGGCACCCAGCTGTGGCGCATGTACAGCGCCGAGGACAAGCCCCTGGTGAAGGAGCATACCCATCAGTGGTCCGATACCTGGTCCTCCGACGGTGAGAATCACTGGCATGACTGCCTGGCTGACGGCTGCACCATCACCGACAACAGCCAGAAGGACGGCTTCGGCGCCCACGATTATGTGAACGGCGTGTGCTCTGTCTGCGGCCAGAAGCAGGATACCGGCGACAGCGGCAGCACCGGCGGCAGCGGCTCCGGCGGTGACGCCGGAGGAAGCGGCCAGCCCAGTCAGCCCAGTCAGCCCGGTCAGGGCGGCGACTCCGGCAATACCGGCGGCAGCGGCAATACCGGCAACAACGGCAATACCGGCGACAACGGCAATACCGGCAACAACGGCAATACCGGTGACAACGGCAATACCGGCAACAGCGGCAATACCGGCAACAACGGCAATACCGGCAACAGCGGCAATACCGGCAGCAACGGTCCCAAGACCGGTGACAAGGGTGCGGCTCTGTGGTTCGCCCTGGCGGGTCTGTGCGGCTGCGGCCTGGTGGCCATGGCGGTTACTCCCCGCTATAAGGGCAAGCGCGTTGCCTAACCCAATTTTCCAATAAGCAAAGCCCCCGGTGTACGGCACCGGGGGCTTTGAGCTTGTCAAAAATCCTTTTTGACAAGCTCAAAAGCATTTTCGGAGCTTTTATAAAAGTTCTGAAAATGCGGGCGCGATGCGCCGAGGGTTTTGCTTGTTTCAGATAATTCTTCTTGACAGGTGCAAAAAGTCATCCATGTCAGGCAAAGTATTACACATTTTTCGTCCAAGTGCTTGATTCTTATCCCTATATCTGGTATGATGTGCTGTAATACACGAATGGAGGACAGCGCATGCACGGTTTTTGGCGGGCCGCTCTGTACGCGGCGGCCTTGGGCGTTCTGGCCCACCCGGTGGGACAGGCCCTGCCCCGCCGCTGGTTTGACCCCCATCAGGCCCCCTACCGGTGCCGGGATTGGGAAAAGGGCGGACGGGTATATAACAAGCTGCACATCCGACGCTGGAAGGATCGTCTGCCGGACATGAGCCGCCTGATGCCGGACATGGTGAAAAAGAAGCTGTCGGCGGCTGACCCCATGTCCCTGGTACAGGAGACCTGCGTGGCCGAGTGCGTCCACTGCTGGCTCATCGTTCTGTCTGTGGGCATGCTATTTTTGTGGAAAAGCGTGTGGTCCTGGCTGCTGTGGCTGGTGTACAACCTGCTGGGCAACGTGAGCTTTATCCTGATCCAACGCTATAACCGCCCCCGCCTGCTTCGACTGGCGGAGAAGGAGACAAAGAAGAATCTATGAAAATTGCTATTCTCTCCTGCAACACCGGCGGCGGACACAACGCCGCTGCCGCCGCCCTGGCGGAGGAGCTGGCCGCCCGGGGCCACGAGAGCAAAACCTACAACACCCTGGACTTTCTGCCCAAGGGCGCTGCGGACCTTATCAGCCGGGGCCACGATTTCGCCTATCGCTACACCCCCAAGCTGTACGGCGCCGGCTACCGCCGGGAGGAAAAGCGCCCCTCTCCCCTGCTGTATGAAAACAGCATCCGGGGCATTGGCCCCCTGTATGAGGCGCTGATGGATCTGGGAGCCGACGCGGCCATCTGCGTCCATGTGTTTCCGGCCATGATGATGACGGAGCTGCGGTGCAGCTACGGTCTGCGGATGCCCGCCTGGTTCGTGGCTACTGACTTCACCTGCTCCCCCGGCGTGGGTGAGCTGCAATTGGATGGCATCTGCATCCCCCATCCGGCGCTGACGCCGGAGTTTGAGGCGGCCGGTCTGCCGCGGGAGCGCATTTACGCTACGGGTATCCCCATCCGGCGGCAGTTCTGCCGTATGCCGGACCGGGCCGCCGCCCGGCGGCAGCTGGGTCTGGACAATTGCCGCCACGTGTTCACCCTGGCCTGCGGCAGCATGGGGGCAGGCCCCCTGCGCTCCACCGCCGCCTGCATTGCCGGGCTGCTGGGCCACGACGACATGCTGGTGGCCGTGTGCGGCAGCAACCAGCGGATGCATCGCCAGATGATCGACGACTTCGTGGACAATCCCCGGGTCCGGGTCCTGGGCTTTACGGACCAGATGTGCGCCTATATGCAGGCGTCGGACCTGCTGATCTCCAAGGCCGGGGGCCTTACCACCGCCGAGGCGGTGGCCTCCCGGACGCCGCTGCTGTATCTCAATGCCGTCCCCGGCTGTGAAAGCCGCAATATTGGCTTTATGACGGGCCGTGGCTATGCTCTGGCGGTGGAAAACGACGAGGAGCTGACGCCCCTGCTGTCCGGCGTGATTTCCGGGGCCATTGACCCCACGGCCATGCTGCGCCGCCGGGAGGAACAGTTCCCCCAGAATGCCGCCGCTGCCATCTGCGACCTGGCCTGCGGCCAGGGCGTGACCATGTAATCAAAAAAAGAAATGCCGCCCGCAGGCGGCTGGCGCTTGTCAAAAAGGGCAACATCCTTTTTGACAAGCGCCATTTTGTCAGGTGGTAAGAAAGACCGGAATAAGAAAGGAGTTTTCCTCAACGCCCTGGTCGTCCAGGAACGACAGCCCCAGAGTGCCGTCGTAATACAGATCATCCGAAGGCAGCGGGAAGGTCAGCCGCCACTGGCTGTCACCCAGGTAAGACGCTTCGGAGGCCAGCTCAGGCTCCAGGGAATAGTCCATTGCGTCCGCATCCACGCCGTACAGCTGGATCTGGTCCGGCAGCACCTGGTCCGCGGGCAGACCTATGTACAGCCACACCGTCAGCTGGCCGTCGGCGTAGTCAAAGTCCGCCAGGCCCACCAGCGCATCCTGCCAGGGGACCCAGGCCAGCCAGTCGTCGGAGGGCACGGCAGGGTCCTCGCTGACGTTATGGGCCGGATAGGACGGGGTGTCCGGCTCCCGGGAGCCGCCCCAATGGAGCCGGCCGCTGGATGCAAAGGACGCGATGACGCCCAGAACCACAAACAGCATAAACACCAGCAGGACTCGCTGGCCGGACGTCAGGCTGAAGGACCTGTGGGCCGGTTTTTTGCGGGCCTTGTCCTCGAAGCAGACCTTCTTCTCGTGGCACTCCTTCTTCTCGAAGCACACCTTGCCCCCGTGGGGGACGGAACGGCGCTCCTGCCCCGTCAGGTGGTGCACCGTGCCGTCGGCGTCTACCCGCTCCCGCCGGGGCGGGCGGTTATACGCGCCGCAGGACGGGCAGCAGCCGTTTTTCTCGTAATCGTATATTTTCCCGCAGGCTTTGCACTGAACCATTGCCATACTGTTTTCCTCCTTATTCCCGCTCAAAGCTCACATAGCGGGTGCCCTGGAACGTCAGCCGTCCCCGGTCGCCCTCGGCCAGCATGCCGTATTCCGGTCCCGTCATCTGCAGCTCCATCCGGTCGCCGCTTTCCACCTGGAAGGTGACATAGTACCAGGAGGACGTAGTGGACATATGGTCGCCGCTGTGGTGATGGGAAACGTTCTGCCGCTTGGTCACCACCCGGGCCTCCACCGTCAGCCGGGGAGAATGGTTGTTTTTGTTCCACTGGGACAGGCCCCGGAACACCGTTACCAGGATCATCACCGCGATCACGCCGAAGATCAGGAAAAAGACGATCTCAAATCCGCCGCCGAAGAAAAAGCTGTCCATCATGCCGCATGCCTCCCTTTCCGGGGGGAATGCCCCCGTTTATGTGGTCCTATTGTACGCCCCGCCGGGCGGAAATGCCACCAACCTCAGGTTGCGCCGGGAAAAATTCCCGGAAAGCGGCAGGAAACCTCAGGTTGCGTGGTATTTTTGTCCAGTATAGCATACGCGCCGGACTCTTGGCAAGCCAAAAGCCCGGCGCGGGGGTTATTCATCGGTTTTCAGGAGGTCCCGCAGCGTCACACTGTCCAGATAGTCGCCCATGATCTGCCCCAGCCGGTTCCACACCGGCAGGGTCCGGCACTGGACCGCCCGGTCACAGGGGTGAGCCCCCTCCTCCAGACAGGCCACAGGAGCCAGGGAACCCTCCGTCAGACGCAGAATCTCCCCCAGGGGATACTCCTCCGGCTTTCTGGTCAGGCGGTAGCCGCCGCCCTTACCGGTGACGCCGCTTACCAGACCGGCCCTGCTCAGCAGAGACATGACCTGCCCGGCATACTTGTCCGACAGCTCCTGCCGCCGGGCCACATCACGCATGGAGACGTATCCGTCGCCGCCGTGCTCCGCCAGGTCCACCATCACCCGCAGGGCGTATCGTCCCTTGCTGGATATGACCATATCACACCATCCGGCAGCTTTCGCAGCTGCCGCAATCCTCCGGGAACTTGCTGCGGTCATACGCGATGCCGTTGCGGTCGTAGTAGTCCTTGACGGCAGACTTGATGGACTCCTCTGCCAGGACGGAGCAGTGCAGCTTGTGAGCAGGCAGGCCGCCCAGGGCATCCACCACCTGGCGGTTGGTGACGGCCAGGGCCTCGTCCACGGTCTTGCCCTTGATCATCTCCGTGGCCATGGAGGACGAGGCAATGGCGCTGCCGCAGCCGAAGGTCTCGAACTTCACGTCCTGGATGACGTTATCCTTGATTTTCAGGTACATCTTCATGATGTCGCCGCATTTGGCGTTGCCCACCTGGCCAACTCCGTCGGCGTCGGGGATCTCGCCCACATTGCGGGGATGCATGAAATGGTCCATTACGATATCACTGTACAGTGCCATAGTCAAACGCTCCTTTCAACGTCACAGCATGAATGCTTTCTTACCGGATTCCAGGTCCTTCCATACCGGGGACATGGACCGCAGATACTCCACCACCCGGGGAACCTCCCGCAGGATGTGGTCCACTTCCTCCTCCGTGTTCCACTCGCACAGACTCAGCCGCAGGGACCCGTGGGCCACCTCGTGGGGCCGGCCGATGGCCAGCAGCACATGGCTGGGATCCAGAGACCCGGAGGTGCACGCCGAGCCGGAGGACGCACAGATGCCCGCCGCGTCCAGAAGCAGCAGCAGGGACTCGCCCTCAATGCCCTCGAAGCAGAAGTTCACATTGCCGGGCAGCCGGTGCTCCAGGTCGCCGTTGACGGCGCTGTGGGGAATCTTGGACAGGCCCTGGATCAGCCGGTCCCGCAGAGCCGTGACCTTCACCCGGTTCTCCTCCATATGGGCGCAGGCCTCCTCCAGTGCCGCCGCCATACCGGCAATGCCGGGGACATTCTCCGTTCCGGCCCGCTTGCCCCGCTCCTGGGCGCCGCCCTCGATGACGTTCACCAGAGGGATACCGCCCCGGACGTACAGCGCACCCACGCCCTTGGGGCCGTGGAACTTATGGCCGGACAGGCTCAGCATATCGATGTGCTGGGCCTGGACATCGATGGGCAGGTGGCCCGCCGCCTGCACGGCGTCGGTATGGAACAGCACGCCCTTCTCCCGGCACACGGCGCCGATCTCCTCAATGGGCAGGATACTGCCGATCTCGTTGTTGGCGTACATCACCGTCACCAGACAGGTGTCCTCCCGGATGGCGTCCGCCACCTGCTGAGCGGAGACCATGCCGTTTTCATGAACCGGCAGCAGCTCCACCTCAAAGCCCTCCTTCTCCAGCTTTTTCAGGGTGTGAAGAACGGCGTGATGCTCGAAAGCCGTGGAAATAATGTGCATCTTCCCCTTGCGGCGGCCGATGGCGGCGGCGGACAGCAGTGCCTGGTTGTCGGCCTCGCTGCCGCCGGAGGTGAAGATGATCTCCCGGGGCTGGCAGTTCAGGCACCGGGCCACGGTCTCCCGGCTCTTCATCAGCAGCTCTGCCGCCCGCTGACCCACGCTGTGCAGACTGGAGGGATTGCCGAAGTTCTCCTCCATGGCAGGCAGCATGGCATTCAGCGCCGTCTGGCTCATCTTTGTGGTGGCCGCGTTATCTGCGTAAACAGTCATCGTATATTCCTCCCTGTTTCAGGTGTAATTACCTACTGATTTGGTTTCTAATTGGAGTATACCCGAAATTAACTACCAAGTCAATGGGTAATTTGAAATTTTTTCTCTTTGGCGAAAAAACTGCCCTGTCGGTTGACAGGGAATCAAAAAATGTGTAAACTAAACATGGTCTTAACGACCAGGAAGAAAGATAAATAAAGGAGTAAAAAAACATGAAACGCATTCTTGCATTGCTGCTGACACTGATGATGGCCCTGAGCCTGACGGCCTGCGGCGGCGACAACAACGCCGATCTGGTGGGAACCTGGAAATGGACCTGTGACATCACCGAGGAGTTCCAGAAGGGCGTCAATGAGGGCGCCGGCATGGACGTCCCCGTGGAGGCCAAGGTGGAAATGACCTTTGTGCTGGTCTTCAACGAGGACGGCACCTTCACCCTGAGCGTGGATAAGGACGCCCTGTCCGCCTCCGTGCAGGGGTACATCGACGCCATGGTGCCCGTTACGGTGGACCTGGTGTATCAGCAGCTGGAGGACCAGGGCATGAGCCGCGCCGATATCGACGAGGCCATGAAGGCCCAGGGCATCACCGTGGAGGAATATGTGAAGCAGCTGTTCGGTGCGCTGGACGTGGACCAGCTGACGGACGGCCTGGACCAGGAAAACCTCACCGGTTATTTCCGCGCTGCCAAGGGCAAGCTGTACACCAGCGAGAAGGAAAACTCCTTCAGCCAGGACGATTATGCCGAGTACACCCTGGAAAACGGTGTTATGAAGTGGACCGGCGGCAGCAGCGCCCTGATCTCCGATTTCGGTGACATCGGCGTGGAGCTGCCCATCGAGTGGGTCAAGCAGTAACCGTCTCTCCCCTTGCGGCCCCCGAAACGGGGGCCGCAAATTTGTAGGTTTGTCAAGCTCGTTGGGAGAGCGCCTGCGGTGAGACCTGAGGCGGCCCAGCGGGCCCGGTGACAGGGGTTGCAATTCCCGGGAAGGTGTGGTATACTTATTTACCAATCAAAAGAGAGGAGGTCCGCCATGGAAAAGCGCGGTATCAAGATCGCGGCCCAGAACCGCAAGGCGCACCACGACTATTTCGTGGAGGACCGGTATGAGGCGGGCATCGAGCTGGCGGGGACGGAGGTCAAATCCATCCGCCAGGGCAGGGTAAATCTGAAGGACTCCTACTGCGTGGCCAAGGACGGCGAGATTTACGCCCACAGCATGCACATCTCTCCCTATGAACAGGGGAACATCTTCAACAAGGACCCGGACCGGCCCAAGCGGCTGCTGATGCACAAACGGGAAATCCGCAAGCTCCACGATCTGCAGAAGCAGGACGGCTATGCCCTGATCCCCCTGAGCCTGTACTTCAAGGACAGCCGGGTGAAGGTGGAGCTGGGCCTGTGCAAGGGTAAAAAGACCTACGACAAGCGGGACGCCATCGCCAAGCGCGACGCCAAACGCGAAATGGAGCGGGCTGTCCGCGAGAAAAACCGATAAAAGGAGCGTATCCATGAACAATCCCATCGTCACCATCGAAATGGAAAACGGCAAGAAGATCACTGCCGAGCTGTATCCCGATATTGCGCCGCAGTCTGTGCGGAATTTCATTTCTCTGGCCAACAGCGGGTTTTACAACGGGCTGATCTTCCACCGCTGCATTTACGGGTTCATGATCCAGGGCGGCTGCCCCGACGGCACCGGCATGGGCGGTCCCGGCTACTGCATCAAGGGTGAATTCGCCGCCAACGGCGTGCCCAATGATCTGCGCCACACCCGGGGCGTGCTGAGTATGGCCCGGGCCCAGGATATGGACTCTGCCGGCAGCCAGTTTTTCATCATGCACAAGGACGCGCCCCATCTGGACGGGCAGTATGCCGCCTTCGGTATGGTCATCGACGGCATGGACGTGGTGGACGAGATCGTCTCCCAGCCCAGGAACATGATGACCAACAAGCCCAAAAAGCCCCAGGTGATGAAGTCCGTCACCGTGGATACCCAGGGTGTCACATATCCGGAGCCGGAGAAGCTGCCGGATCCCTTCCATAGATAAGCTTTGACACGGCATCCGGGCCGGCCTCCGGCCCGGGCGCCTTCCATCTCATACGGGGCTGTACCGGTTTCGACGGGGGTGTGGAGGCAGGATAAGCGGGCGGCGGCGCCTGACCGCCTAAAAACGGGCAACTTAAAATTAACTGACAACAATCGTATTGCTGTCGCTGCCTAACTAAGGCAGCCGTCTGAACCGGAGAGGCCACAGGCCGGGGAGGGCGTCGTTGATGTGGCGGACGTGCGGCGGGTAAGAGTTGCCCCGCCCATGCATCATGACTCTACTGAACTGCTCAGTCTGGCCAGTGCCTGTGCAGGGAGGGAATGCTGAAACTGTCCTGCGCCCGGAGAAGGTCCTGTCAAAGTGCTTTCGGACAGGGGTTCGACTCCCCTCAGCTCCACCAAACAGGTATTGGACGAACACCTATTTCTTCAGCGGCGGTTTCGCCGTAAAGTGTTCGCTCTGATCCACAACAGAAAAGCGCCGTCTTGGGAGTGATTCCAAGACGGCGCTTTTTACAATATATAATTCTGTTTTGGTTGCATCAGCTTGTGCAACTATTAGACATATGAGCCTGATTATGGGGGGATATCCTTTGTTACTTAAACAAGGTTTGCAAATGATTAAAAGTGGTTGAAATTACTTGCTTTCGTGTTATAATAATTAAGAAAGGGGATGATTTTTTGTATAACACAAGAGTGGAATACTATAAGGCCCTTGAGACGGAATTTGAGGGCCCGGTTATTGCATATATAACTGGTGACCGTCCCGGATTTGAAACAAGAATTGCCCAAGATGTGATTGATTTATTCATTGCACAGCTTGATAAAATCGGCCCTGTTGAGCGAATAGTTTTATATTTATATACCCGCGGCGGAGATACTTCTGCGGCGTGGAATATCGTCAATCTTCTAAAGATGTATTGTGATGATTTGATGGTAATTATTCCACACAAGGCTCATAGCGCTGGAACAATAATAAGTCTCGGCGCAAACAAAATAGTTATGACAAAGCAAGCAACTTTAAGCCCAATAGACCCAAGCTTGAATACGCCAATGAACCCTGTTATTCCCAATGATCCTATGAATCAAACTACTCCAGTAAGCGTAGAAGCCGTCAAAGGGTATATTGAACTTGCGAAGGATGAGTTTGGCATTCAGGATAACCAAGCGTTGAGTGATGTCCTAATAAAGCTTTCAGAGTATGTGCATCCTCTTGTATTGGGACAAGTATATCGGTCGCGGGCTCAAATCAAAATGTTGGCAAGAAAGCTACTAAAAAATCAAATTGGTGACCAAGACCAGCTTAATCGTATTATCGATTTTCTGTGTAGTGATTCAGGTAGTCACGATTATACCATTAATCGTAGAGAAGCCGAAAGAGAATTGGGATTAAATGTTACTAAACCAACAAGCACTCAATACAACATAATTAAAGGCATTTATGATGATTTTAGTTTGGAGCTAGGATTTGGTCAGGTATTTGATCCACAAATGATTCAAGGAGCATATGCTGTACGGAGAGGTTTCATTGAAAGCGTTGTTGGCGGCAGTGACTTCTTTGTTACAGAGGGTAGGTGCTCCACTGTTACTACACCCAATGGACCAGCAATTCAAGTCAATAAAGTTTTTGAAGGATGGCGGCATAGCGAAACATCTGAATTGCCTCAAACGGCTCAGGTGTTGACACTAGACGGGGAGGTAAATTATGAACAAGATAACGAATTCAAGCTATAATGCATACTCCTCTGGATTAAGTTCATTTCTCAATCAATCCACATCAGATACGAGTGCTTTTTCACAATCTGTCCCCGTGCATATGACAATTGACGCTCTGGATAACGGACGATATAGTGTATTTGAAATCGCAAACTGGTTTTTGTCAAAGGAATCAATGACACAAAAAAAGCTCCAAAAACTATGCTATTATGCACAAGCTTGGTGCTATGCCCTGAACGACTATCGTCTAATAGATACCGTGTTTGAGGCTTGGGTGCATGGTCCGGTCTCTCCTGCGTTATATGATAAGTTTAAGAGTTTTGGTTATAACAGTATTCGCCTTGCTGGAAAATACACTGTGAATATAGCTGAAGCCGATATCGAACTCTTAGAAAGCGTTTGGGAAACTTATGGCGACCATACAGGCAATGCACTGGAGGCTTTAAGTCACAGTGAACCGCCTTGGATAGAAGCGCGAGTTGGGTATGCTCCTAATGAACGGTGTAATGTTCCCATTTCAGTAGAGTCGATGAAGAAATACTATTCGTCAATATACTTGGGCGGAGATTCGTGATGAGTGTGTTGACAAATCAAGTAGGCGAAAAAGCCAAAGGTCGTTTACTCACAAATAAACGTGATGTTCCCTTTGTTCTTGGTTTTAGATATCCATTGGAAAAAAAGTTTACTTTAACTGAGCTGGAAAAACGAAACAACAAAGAACTTCAAGGATTCCTTGACAAAGTAGCGCAAATGTCTGTACAGCAAGTTGATGAATTATATGCACGTGCACCGGACAAGAATGACACATACCGCGACATGCAGGTTTATCACTATGAAGTGACACGCTCTTTTCGAATTCATGTAGTATGTGAGGATGGAATTTATAAAATTATCCGCTTTGATCCGAACCACAAAGTACACGATTGATGAGAAACGCTGTATTGATTGCGAAAAAGTGCCGTCTTGGGAGTGATTCCGAGACGGCGATTTTTTGCTATCCGCACATTCGATTTCTGCTATTCCTACTGCTACAATGGTTGCAGAAAGGAACAGGAGGTTATACGAATGGAGAGATTTGTTACAGATGAACGCACGGGGCTGAAGTATGAGCTGGTTGGAGACTATTATCTGATTGCCGGGGATGATGAGCCGGAGGAAGAGTGGTCAATCGGGGTATGGGGGCAGCGGCATCTCCGCTATCTCAAGAAGCATCGCCGTGTGCGCTATGCCAACCTGCTGACAAGTGGCGAATTGAACGCCTATCTTGCGGACATTGACCGACAGGCAGAGGAGCTTTTTCTTCGGCTGGTAAAGCAAATGGCAGATGCAGAGGGCATTACGGAAACGCTGAAAGCCAGCGGCCAAATGGAATGGGTCGGGCGGATAAATTCCTGCCGAGACCGTGCATCCGAAATTATCTATCACCAAGTGATCTATACATAAGGCAAGGCCCTTCGTATCAAGTCAAGAAAATGATACGAAGGGCCTCTTTTTGCCTATTGCGCTTTCAAGAATCCGGATTCAAACGCATCGGGGAAAATAAAGCGCTTCTCGCCCTGCTCAAAGCGGACGGTCACATATCCCCTGCTCAACTCAATTACCTTGCCAATGCCGAACTTAGCGTGAGCCACAGCGCTTCCAACGGCAACGCCGGAAACATCGACCTTCGGTTTTTCGGGCTGCTGGGGCTTTGCGGGAGCGATCGGAGATTTCACGCCGAAGGCAGCAGTGACAAAATCCGGCTTAGCCGGTGGCGTCCGAGTTGGAACGGGGGCTTTGGGCGGCTCCGGCTCCTCGTCCGCTTCCGGAACATCGGCTTCGTCGATTTCCGGCGCATTCATCGTAGACTGCTGGTTATAGAACAGCAGCTCGTACTCCTTGCGCTTCACGACGGTATCCCAGCCGCCGACATCCTCGTTTTCGTGCTTGTCCAGGCCGGTGTAGGACAGGCTGGAATCCTCATAGCGCTTGAATTTAAAGATGGCATCATTCATCAGGCTGGCGTTGAACACATTCAGCTCCACCAGCAGATTGAAGTCCTTCACATCCAGACCGGTCACTTTTTTGAAAAGTCCCGGCTCCAGCTGCGTGATCACATCCTTCAGAGAGCGCTCCCGGTAATCCGTCAGGTACATAAAGATCGGCACACGGGTGGCAAACTTGATGAGCTTCTCCTGAATCTGCTTCCGCATGGATTTGTATTCTTTTTCTTCCTCGGAGATTTCCTTTTTTCCTCCTTGGTGAACTCCTTGCCCTTTTCCTTCTTGGCCTTTTTCACGTTCTCCGATTTGTTGATGATGGTCTCGATATCCGAGTTCAGGCTGCGGAACCCTTCGATTTTCATCAGGGCCTCCATGGCCTCCTTGTTCGCCATCAGTCGCCGGAGCGTATCATTGTCCACATTGACCAGCAATGCGGATTCCCAGCGCTTGGCCAGCAGCGTGGCCGAGGTGCCGGCCATGGCGATATCCAGAATATCCTGTGCGTCGATCTGCTTCATGCTGCTGCCGTCGTAGGCCAGTACGGGCAGGAAGTTGATGAATTCCGCCACCTTCTTTTCTGGGTTGCTTTCACTCACATTCAGGCGGCAGGAATAATCCGAGATTTGCTTGAGGGCACGATCCAGCGCAAAGTCAAAGACATAGCACTCATACTTCATGATCTGATCGGTGCCGGAGCCGGTACGCACCGTCCATGGGGACTGCACCCGGAACGCCGCTTGGAAATAGGTCTCCGGGCTTTTCAGATTCCGCAGCATAAAGATGCCCGTCCACGGCTTGACCGTGACGCCGGTGGTCAGCTTGCCGCAGGACAGCGTGATGGTCTTGGTGGTCAGCGGGTCACCCATGGATTTCTGCACCGGCTCCAGCGCATCCACGCCAATGCCCGCCTTGGTCCCAGCGCAGACATTGATGTGGTAATCGTGGTAAAAGCTGTTCTGCTTCTGCTGAAGCAGGTTATACATTGCATAGCAGCTGGCCACATTGGGCAGAAACCAGAAGGTGTGGGACAGCACATTCAGCAACCGGGTATCGGAAAACGGCATAGGCGGGCGCTTGTCCTGACCCAGCTTCATATCGTCCACGCTGGCGGGGAGATAGGAGCCGCGAATCAGGTCCAGCCACTTCTGCACCTCGTTTTCATAGACAAACCGGGCGGTCTCCGGCTTACTTTTCTCGCCGTATTTGGCGGAGAAAAATACATTCAAATCAAATTCGTCGAACTGCCCCTGCATGGCGATCTGTCGGATGCTGTCCGGGATGCGGTAGGTCATCATCACCATCCGGGGCAGCGCTGCATAGGGGTTGTCCGCAGCCCCGTCCCAGTTTTCCTTGGCCCGCTGCTCGTCGGAATAGGTCCAGTTGTAGATTTGATCCTCGATAAATTCGCCGCTGTTGATGGCGCGGAACGGCGTGCCGGACAGGAACAGATAGTACGATGTGGTGATGGGCAGGAAGGTCTCGTTGTAGGCATTGTCGGCCTCGTCCTTCTTGTACTTCTCCATATCGAAGTCGTAATCCTCGTCCTCGTTGTCCATTTCAAAGAGCTTTTTGGCATTGTCCCGCCACGCGCCGAAATGGTATTCGTCAAAGATCACGATGTCCCAGTTGGTGGTATGTACCCATTCGTTCTTTGCCTTGATGCCGCCGCTCTCGTTGGTGCCGAGATAGTCCTGAAAAGAGCCGAAACAGACGATGGGGCGGGACAGGTCGGCGTCCTCGTAGCGCATTCCGTCCCGGCAGATGAATTGCCAGCCCTCAAAGTCCTTGTGGGTCATGAGATCTTCCTCCCACGCTGCCTCAACGGCGGGCTTGAAGGTCAGCACAAGCACCTTTTTTAGCCCCATGCGTTTGGCCAATTCATAGGCGGCGAAGGTTTTTCCGAAGCGCATTTTGGCATTCCAGAGGAATTTCGGCGCACGGTCCGGCGCATCCTGCTTGCTGGAACGAAAATAGGCGATGGTCTTGTTGACGGCCTCCGCCTGCTCCGGGCGCATGGCAAAGGTGCAGGTGCGGTTCTCCTCGTTGAGGGTGTCGGTTTTTACCGCCAGCACCGCCGCTTCCAGCTCATCTACCGTGCAGCGGAACCATTCACCGCCGACGCCGGTGATTTTCCTGCGGCGGAGCATACGATGCACATCGTGGTCGGTGAAGCAGGAGCCGTCCTCCCGCATGGCGGAGCTGCGGTACAGGATCTCATAGGGGAGCTTGCCGTCCGGGCGCTTGGTGGGGTACTGCTGTGCCACACGCCTGTCCACATCTTTTTCGGTGTAGCCCACTTTCAGCAGGCCGTCATAATCCGGATTTAAGTCCCGATAGGCATAGATCATCGGATGGACTTCTGGGCGTTGGGGAAAGAAATCCATTTGCGGCATTATTCCTCACCTCCGGTCAAGTCCATGGGCTTTATCATAGATTCGATGAAAGCAACTTCTTCATCAGAAAGGCCATACCTGGCGTAAAGTTCGGCATCAGTCCAAGGTTTGGAGAAATCCTGCATGGGGACGAAAGCAAAGCATCCTCTTGTGATATGTTGGGAAACAGCAATCTGAGAGACTAAAAAGCGAACAAATTTAGTGGAAAGATATTTTTGGAGGTTTTCTGCCTGCGACTTAGCATCAAAGGCTCCAGCAACCAGATAAGTTTCTGTGCAAGCAGATTTTGGCGGTAAAACCTCAATTACAGACATAACCTTTCGCATACCATCTTTATCTGGTTGCCCGGCATGGTCATAAGAGACATAGGAAATAATGGTTTTCCATTTATCAACTAAATCAATCCCGGCAGTAAGCTGTTCCGATTGGTACTTCCCTAATCCCTTACTGGAACGGAGAGTCAAATCACCGAATTCTGAGAGCAGAACTGTTGTATCAAGGCCAAACGGTTTTCTTGCGGAAACCATTGTATCCATCGCCTTCTCGTTAAATGATTGAACCTTTTTGACAATATCAGCAGCTTCCGAATAACGGATAAAGGTATCAAACTCATCCAATGGGCGAAGTGAATCCTGTTCCTTGCCGCCTACAATATTCTTCACAGCACAATTGCCACGGTGGTCTCTGTCCCATAAGAAATAGCAAATTCCACCCGCAATATCGACGCCCGGGAAACAATCTTTGGAGTCTGTATAATCTACAAGTGTTCTGGTTCGATTATCTCCCAGCATAGAGGCCCGAAAATCGTCCAACCCTTTACCGCCAGAGAACCAGCGAGAAGGAATAATCATAGACAAGTAGCGAGGGTTCAATTTCTTTGCTTGCTGCACAAATAAATTGTAGATTGGTTTTGCACTGGCCTTTGCACCGCCATCACTCAACTGATACGGCGGGTTACTGATGATCACATCGAACTTCATCTTAAAAATATCCTCCGGCTTGGTGGTATGGATCAGCTCATAGGCGTGGGTCTCCAGCATTTCGTCCCGGTCGTACTGGCTCTGGGCTGCGCCGCAAAAGACGCATTTTCCGTTTTTCCAGCGGTGGGGAATCCGCTTGTAGCGAATGTTGCCCTCCGCATCGTCAAAGCGGGACACCGAATACACGCTGTTGGGGTACTTGCTGCAATACACACCACGACGGGAGAGCAGGCTGGTCAGCTCGGTGATGGCGATACCGTAAAGCTGGTGATGAAAGATGTGGTCAATACGCTGCTGCAGGTCGGGAAGGATCGGTTCCAATCCGGTCAGCAGTCGCTTGGCAATCTCCCGCAGAAAGACACCGCTTTTGCAGGCTGGGTCTAAAAACTTGGTATTGGGGTCCGAAAACAGCTCCTGCGGGAGCATATCCAGCATCGAATTGGCTACCTCCGGCGGCGTGAACACCTCGTCGTTGGACAGATTGGCAAGGCAGGACAACACATCCGGATTATAGATGCCGGAGTAGAAATCATTGCTCATTTTCCCATACCCTCCTGTAGTGCGTCACATATTTCTTGAGGAACTCGCCCTCGTCGCTGGGCTTCTCAGTGGGTTCGTCCGCGTCGAACAGGGTCATCTGCTCCTCCCGTTTTTTGCGCTTTTTCTTGCCGAACAGGTCACGGGCCTCGTCATCCCCCTGCATCAACCTGGCAAAAGTGTAGTCGCTGCGCTGGAGCTGATAGCCGGTCACAAAGGCCCATTCGGAGAACACGATGGGCTCCCCGGTATCCTGCTGGTTTTCATCCACGCACATCAGGCTCAGGGCATTGCCGCAGACGATGTTGCGGGACAGAATAAACCGCACCGAGCGGCGGCAGTCCTCGCTGACCTCCTTTTTGCAGACGGCTTTGTACTCCTTGTCCCACATCCGATAAAGCCGCTCCCGGCAGGCCTCGCAGTTGTCCTGCAGAATATCCACACCGTACAGGCTACTGACGGCCAGAACGGAGTATTTTTCGTAGTCCATCGGGAACTTCTTGTATTTCTTTTTCACAACGGCCAGCTTCCGGGGCAGAATCTCGGCAAGAAAATTTCCATCGCCGCAGGCAGGCTCCAGAAAGCGGCTGTCGATGCGCTCTGTCTCGGTTTTCACGAGGTCGCACATCGCCTTGACCTCCCGCTCGGCGGTAAACACCTCGCCGTGGTCCGCCACCCGCTGTTTGGATTTCACTTGCTTTGTCACGCTTTTGATCCCCCCGGAAACATAATCCCGATTATGTTGTAAACAGGGCAACAAAAAAGACCTGCCACAGATCGGGCAGGCCAAAAAGGGCATGAAAAAGCAAGCCTTCTCTTATCGCTTCAAAAAACGAGCCGGAAAGGCTTTCTTGTTGTGCTCAATTTTAGACAATTTAAGGGCTTTCACGCTTTTCGTCGATGCTTTCTTTACTTTTTCGCAGGTTGATGCTATAATACAATATGTATAGGTATGCTTCTATCAAAATGGAACTACAACATAATCGGGATTCTGTTGCTTATAAAATTAGGTGCATATTCTCCATGCGGCGGCGGTGCTCCGTGCCGGTGGAAATGATATAGATGCGGGTCGTATCGATGCTTGAGTGACCGAGAATGTCGGCAAGCTTGGCAATGTCCTTTTCGATGCCGTAAAACACCCGGGCGAACAGGTGGCGCAGGTTATGGGGAAATACCTTCTCCGGGTTGACACCCGCTTCCTGACACAGGGATTTCATCTCCCGCCAGATATTTGTCCGATTGATGGGCTTGCCCGTGCGGGTCACGAAAATCATCCCGCTTTTGATTCCTTGCTCCGCTGCATAGCGGAGCAATTTTTGCCTCAGCGCCTTTACAAGAAACACCGTCCGGGTTTTCGCCTTGCAGCTTACTACCGCCTCGCCGCACCGTGCTGCCTCAACGGTGATAAATTGCAGCTCACTGACCCGGATGCCGGTGCCGCAGATGGTCTGCAAAATCAGACAGAGCCGTTCATTGTGCTTTCGCATCGCTGCCCGGCAGAGCCGTGTGTATTCCGCTTTCGTCAGTTCCTTTTCTTCAGGGCAGTAAACCTGCTGCTGCAATTTCAGCGTTTTTACCTTCAGGTCGTGCCAGCCGAGAAAGGTGAATAGACAGTTGATGCTGGCCAGCATGGAGTTTACGCTCCGCACGGCGTAGATTTCTTTCAGGTGCTTTTTGTATGCGATCACGGTTTCCTTTGTAATTTCTCCATCCGGTGCGTATGCCGCAAAGGCGCAGACATCCCGAACATATTTTTCGACTGTTGCGGCACTCCGTTCCTCTAAGATAAGATGTTCCGTAAATTCGGCGATCTCCGCCGCCGTGAGTAATTGTCCCTTCATTGTGGATTTACCTCCGAGTATTTTTTGATTATTTTACCCGAAAAGTATGAAAACAAAATTGTCACCGTTTATTGTAAGAAAAAACGGTGACAGGAATCGAATCTATGGATTTTCGTTCAGCCCCGGTGCGTTTCAGGTTTCTTGATCCGCACCGGGGCTTTTTTCGTTTTCTGCGCTTATAGGGATATTTATTGGACAGCAACTATGCTAAAATTATTTTTGAAAAGCAGGAACA
>OLXK01000452.1_pt1 | contig 40289 bp, 37 predicted proteins | sample 1674321 | NCBI WGS metagenome assembly OLXK01 (sample SAMEA103958162, study PRJEB25191) | human gut metagenome | reverse complement strand
CGTATCGGTTATCAAATACTCATCTTTCGACATTATCATATTCCTCCATGGTATCTTGTATCATGGTATCCCATTTACTTGCCTTCTCAACTTCCGATTTATCGGGCAGATTAACTGCCCTTATAAACTCATTATACTACGCATTTTCACTTTTTTCAACCACTTCTCCAATCAAATCCCCATCGGCATAGCGTCATCAATATCTGCCTCCCGCTTAGGTTTAGCAACCCAATAAAAACTTGAAGTAGTATTATAACAGTTTTTCTAATTCTATCAGTAACTTTTCTTTCATATCTTCTAATTCTGTCTTTGAAGGGCGGTTATTATCATTGTACATTTTTTCCATAGGATACCACCAAACAGGTCCTTTTCCGTTGTTGCCATAGTTTTCTATATCTCCGCTTTTCCTTGGGAATAGGTGCCAGTGCAGATGTGTATCGCCATTACCTAACAATTCATAGTTCATTTTTTCTGCTCCAAAAGCGTTTGAAACTGCTTCGGCGACTATGGACATTTCCTCTAAAAACTTAATCTTTTTCGAATGGTTTAATTGAAACAGTTCTGTTTTGTGTTCTTTGCAAAGAAATAATGAGTAGCCCTTAAAATGCTGATTATCGCCAATAACTACATAACCTGTTTGCAATTCTTTAACGAAGTATGGATTCGTACCATTGTTGATTATTTTAATTCTGTCGCATATAAAGCACATACTCTAAACCTCTCATTTCCTGCTTGTCCGGAATAATAACTACTTGTTCAAGACTATTATAGCATAATCCTTTATGTCTGTCTGCTTTATAAATGAAAAAATTATAAAATCTTTTCCATATACCCACAGGTAAAAGGGAAAAAATCATATTTTTTGGTTTCTGTATGTGTAAATCCGAATTGCTCATACCAATTTTTTAATTTTTTGTTTTCCTCGACTATTCCGATGTTGATTTTTACGCAATTTGCTTTTTTGGCAGTATTAAAGGCATGAAATAACAGCTCTTGACCGATTTTCCTGTGTCTGTATGTCGGAAGTACACATAAATTATTTAACTCACACTCATTATTACTCTGCAATAGCAATGAATAGTAGCCAACAATTTTCCCGTTATCCCAAAAGGCATACATACGTCTATGCTCACCGAATAAATGCCACTTTAATCTTTCTTCAGTAGTTGCGAATGCTGTGAATTTAGGTGCATTTTCAGCGGTAAAGCCAAACTCGTCAGCAACTGTGGCAAAGCTGACTCTGATTACATTTACACATTCGCAAATATCTTTTTCATTCACTTCCTCTATCATGGTAAGTACCTCCGAATTTCGATTTAGGAGCAGTGCGTTGGTTCTTAAATAAATTGTATCATATAAAACTTAGTAATTCAAGAAATATTTGCAAAAAGGCTCAACAATCACTTGATGATGTATGAGAAAGAATTTCAAGCGTTCACGCTCACTGCTCATCAAGCCTTTTAACAGCTTAAAATACACGGACAAACAAGCCGTGAATATTAAGCTCTCGTTTTTGGCGGATATTATGGACGCACACTGTCTGAAAGAAAAATTTTTCACTGTTTTTCGAAGCAGTGCCGAACAGGCTGAAACAATGCTGTCAGAGTGGATACATATTGCCGAGATAAGTTCACTTGAAGATTTTCGGTATTGCGCTCGAACGCTGAAATCATGGTTTGACGGCATTATCAGTTCATTTGCTTACAGTTACGAAACGGCTTTACCGAATGCTGCAACAACAAAGTCAAAGTTTTAAAGAGAAATGCTTACGGTTACAGAAATTTCAGAAGATTCCGTAACCGTATTCTACACATTTTTTCTCATCAAAAATTATCAGCGGATTCTTGATCCGAACCCGCTGACGCAATTTTTCTGTTTTTTCGTACCCCAACTATTGACAAAGAGCCATTAAAAATAAGACCTCCCTTTTCCATAAGAAATTGGGAGGTTTTTTGTTGTTGTATTAGCGAAAAACTCAGCTTGAAGTAGCGGAGTTTTATTCAACCGATTTAGATGAAACTATCGTTTTAGTCGCCTCAATCTTCCTGTCCGCATACAGTGCGACATCCTTAATGGTCAACTTTTTCATTGCAGATATAAAGCTGTCCATAAGCCCCAAGTCGATTTTACCGTTCTTTTGCGGCAATCTGATATGCTTTTCTTTTACAACGTTCCAGCCGCCCAATTTATTTTTATACGAGTAAATCGGCAAATCTGTAACCTTGTTGATACACATAACCATAAATAAATACTGATTAGGAAGCAAGGTTGTCTTGTTATCTCTCCAGCGAATAGTGTAAGAGTCAGATAATACAGTAAAATCTCTTGACTGGTAGTACGCTCTGTAAATATCGCTGTTTGAAGGTATGGAAATTACATTGCTCAGAATAGTTGCGCCTTCTTTGGGTGCGTAATAATTCAAGCCTTGATTTTGGAAACTTGAAGTCAGGCAAGGCAGTACGTATTCTTCTGTTGGCTGCTTTGGCAATTCCTTAGCCTTATACGGAAGCTTCTTTGTTTTAACTCGTTCAAATAAATTTCCGACTTTATATGTGCCCCAGTTTTCTTCGCTAAGCTCTCTAAACTTCTTAAGAGCATCAAGCTCTTCATCCGACAATTCATAATTGTCGAATCCGCTTACTTTTAAGTAAGCGGATAGCTCAGCTATCCGCTGAGCCTCCAGCTCAGCTATAAACGATTCCATAAAATCAAAATCGATTTTTCTATTTTTTGTAGGAAGATTGATTTTTGTTGCATGAAAAACATCATCAACGTCACGCACAAGAACAGATAATAATCTTGATTTTTGTTTATTAAGCAGTGTTGTAAAGAATAAAATAGACGAATCCTTTATTGTAATTTTGGGAGTAATCTTTCTTACAAATTGTCCTGCATACCACGGCTTTCTACGATAAAAGAAATCCATTTGCAGGAGACCTAAGCTCCAAGTTCCAGATGGATTGATATTCTCTTTATTTACAAATCCTGTAGTTCTGAGGATTCCTTGATTTAATGATGTGCGTGTTACATAATCGTATTCATTTCCAAAAACAAGTCTATCCGTATTGAAACTCGAAGTGCTTTCGATTTCAAATAAATCACCAAGCTTATACTCGCCCCACTCAACTTTGCTTAGCTTTTCATTGAGTGAGGCATTTATTTTCCCAGGCTTTCGTCCTCGTTATCGAAAACGTCAAATTACGTATCGATAATTCCAAAGTGTTATTGATACTTTAGGATTTTCAAGTACAATAATCTGCTTTTAATTATACCACGAACCTTGTCAAATAGCAACAGCAGAAAGGCGGTTATTGGAAATTTGTATATGTGCGTAAATTCCCAAAGTAAGTTCCACAGTGGAAATTCGAGTGGAACTTACTTTGGGAATTTACGGATTCTTACAAAGGAGTATCTATTTAATCAGATCTGGGGCAGTGACAGCTTTTCGGAACAGCAGACTCTCACAGTGCATATAAAGCGGCTTCGTCAGAAAATCGAGGACGATCCGAAAAATCCGAAGTATATACAGACGGTATGGGGAGTAGGCTACAAATATGAAAGCATTTAACAAAATTTTCGCCTTAGCGGTGGCGGTTATAATTACGGTTTTTGTTACAGCAAATGCGATACTTCTTAATGATAGCACCGGCGGCAGACCATATCTTGTAGAGGTTTCAAGGCTTGTAAACGAAATCGAAAACGGGAACGCTTATGACATTTCAGATTGCAAATATGTAACGGGCGTAAGCGAGTACGCCGAGGGCTTTTACAATTCCAACAGCGACTACGTTATCAGAGATATAAACGGCGAGTTGTACCGTTTTGATTATACCGCTGACGGAAGCGTTGATAAGGCGGAAACAATAATTGTTGTGAACGTAATCCTTAGCATAATGTCTGTGGTAATCATTGCGGTTATGATTTACATACGGGCAAAAATTCTCGCTCCGTTTGAGAAACTCACCGATATTCCCTATGAACTTTCAAAGGGTAATCTTACTGCACCTGTAAAGGAAGCGAAAAACAGGTTTTTCGGGCGATTTGTCTGGGGTGTGGATATGCTCCGTGAGAATATGGAGCAGCAGAAAGAGCGTGAATTAAATCTGCAAAGGGAGAAGAAAATGCTTTTGCTGTCCCTGTCGCACGACATAAAAACTCCCTTGTCGGCTATAAAGCTGTATTCAAAAGCACTCTCAAAGGGGTTGTATACCGATAAGGAAAAACAGCTTGAAATTGCCGAAAACATCAATGCCAAAGCCGATGAAATAGAGGGATATGTTGCTGAAATCATCACTGCTTCAAGAGAGGACTTTTTAAGTCTTGATGTTACAATGGGCGAGTTTTATCTGTCGGAGCTTGTAACAAAAATCAAGCTTTACTATACCGAAAAATTGTCGCTCATAAAGACTGATTTTTTCGTCGGAGAATATGGTGATTGCCTTATAAGCGGAGATCTTGACCGAAGTGTCGAGGTGGTTCAGAATATAATGGAGAACGCCATAAAATACGGCGACGGCAAGGAAATTTCAATCAGCTTTTCCGAAGAGGAAGGCTGTATTCTTATTGCTGTGAAGAATAGCGGCTGTACGCTTCCCGATACGGATCTGCCGCACATCTTTGAAAGCTTTTGGAGAGGTGCAAACGCAGAAAACCTGAAGGGAAGCGGACTTGGGCTTTACATCTGCCGACAGCTTATGCACAAGATGAACGGCGAGGTATTCGCACAGATCAAGGGCGGAGATATGTGCGTAACGGCGGTGTTCGGGAAAACATCTTGCGATAGGTGGGTTTGAAGAAGCTGTAAAGGATAATGTTTTCGGCAACAGTAAGGGGAATGCTTGGAAAGCAGAACACTATGATGTTGCAATTATGACGCTGTCGGTTTTAGAAAGCCGGCTGTTTGGTGCTGTGACGAGGGCTTTGCTTTTCGTTACGGCACTTTTGCTATTGTTTTCGTTGTAATGCGGATAAAAGAGCAGAACAAATCTGATGAAACGAAAGTTTGCCGTAACGGGAATATCTGCTTTTCGGAAGCGGTTACATTCAGTTATTGAAATGTACTGTTTATGGGACAACCGCTGTGGTATGATATATTAATATATAACAAGTAGCATTCAACAAATTCGACAAAATTTTTAGTAATCAGAAAAGATATTTGGCAATTATTTTAAAAATATGTTGAAATCGGTCATCTGATGTGATATGATACTATATATAAATAAGCATACTGATTGATTATTTGGGTAAATAAAAAACTCACCCGAAGGTGAGTTACTATTCACAACACTTGTGATGTACTAAAAAGTACGATTTGAAATAATTTTTATTTGAACTCGTAGTGTAAATTTATAGGGTAGTAAAATCCTATGACAGTATAATAACACATTTATGGAGGAATGTCAATATGTCTTTTAAAGAAAATTCAAAAATTTATTACGGCCTTGATATCGGCACAGATTCGGTAGGCTGGTCGACTACAAACGAAAAGTATGAACTGCTCAGATATAAGAACAATTTAATGTGGGGAGTAAGCCTGTTTGAAGCCGCCTCTCTTGCAGAGGAGCGCAGGGGTCACAGAACGCAAAGACGAAGATATGACCGCAGACAGCAAAGAGTGGCACTGCTCGGTGAACTGTTTGCAAAAGAGATTCTGAAAACCGATCCGGATTTCTTTTTGAGGTTAAAGGAGAGCTCTCTTTATCCGGAAGACAGAACGAGCAAAAATGTCAATACATACTTTGATGACGCGGATTTTAAAGACAGTGACTATTTTAAAATGTATCCGACCGTTCATCATCTTATAAAAGAGCTTTCTGAAAGCAATAAGCCGCATGATGTAAGGCTCGTTTATCTTGCCTGTGCTTTTATAGTGGCACACAGAGGACATTTCCTTAACGGTGCTGACGAAAACAATGTACAGGCAGTTCTTGATTTTGATTCTTCTTATTGCGAATTTACGGATTGGTTTAAGTCAAACGATATAGAGGATAATCCTTTTTCTGAAAGTGTAAAGAACGAGTTTTCTGTTATTCTCCGCAAGAAGATAGGCATAACGGCAAAGGAGAGAGAAATCAAGAATCTGCTGTTCGGAACCACAAAGACACCGGATTGCTATAAAGACGAAGAATATCCGATAGATATTGACGTTCTTATAAAGTTTATATCGGGAGGAAAAACAAATCTCGCCAAGTTGTTCAGAAATCCGTCTTATGATGAACTTGATATACAGACTGTAGAGGTCGGAAAAGCGGATTTTGCAGACACTATTGATTTACTGGCTTCTTCTATGGAAGATACCGATGTTCCTCTGCTTTCTGCTGTAAAAGCAATGTATGACTGGTCGTTGCTTATTGATGTATTGAAAGGTCAAAAAACAATTTCCGATGCCAAGGTATGCGAATACGAACAGCATAAATCGGATCTTAAGGCACTTAAGTATATAGTCCGTAAATATCTCGACAGGGCTCAGTACGATGAAATATTCCGCACAGCTGGTGAAAAGCCGAACTATGCCAGCTACTCATATAATGTAACAGATGTCAAGTTAAAGCAGCTTCCGTCAAACTTTAAAAAGAAAAATTCTGAAGAATTTTGCAAATATATCAAAAGCAAGCTCGAAAAAATCAAACCCGAATCAGACGACGAGGCGGTATATAATGAACTGATTGAAAAGTGCAACAGCAAAACACTTTGTCCAAAGCAGGTTACCGACGAAAACCGTGTTATTCCGTACCAGTTATATTATCATGAGCTGAGCATGATACTTGATAAAGCATCGGCTTATCTTGATTTTCTCAACGAGACGGAGGATGGTATTTCTGTAAAGCAAAAGATTCTTACGCTTATGAAATTCAGAATACCTTATTTTGTGGGACCTTTGGTAAAAAGAAATGAAACCGACAATGTGTGGATAGTACGCAAGGCTGAAGGAAGAATATATCCGTGGAATTTTGAAAATATGGTTGATTTCGATAAATCCGAAGATGGATTTATCAGAAGAATGACCTGTAAATGCACATATCTTGCCGGTGAAGATGTCCTTCCTAAATACTCGTTGCTGTATAGCAAATATACTGTTTTGAATGAGATAAATAATATCAAAGTCAACGGTGAAAAGATTTCACCGGAGTTGAAACAGGATATATTCAATGAGCTGTTTATGAAAACGTCAAGAGTGACGGTCAAGAAAATCACGGAATTGCTTAAGCGAAAAGGTGCATTCAGCGAAGAAAAAGGTGATTCGTTAAGCGGAGTTGATATTAACATAAAGTCTTCGCTTAAGTCATATCTTGATTTCAGAAGGCTGCTCGAGAACGGATCTCTTTCAGAAAACGATGTTGAGAGAATAATTGAGCGTATTACCGTTACTACAGATAAGCCGAGACTTGTTTCATGGCTAAAGGCCGAGTATTCCGATTTACCCGCAGAGGATATCAGATATATAAGTCGTCTTTCATATAAGGACTATGGCAGATTATCAGCTAAACTGCTTACAGGCTGTTATGAGCTTGATACGAATACCGGTGAGATCGGTGGCAGAAGCATTATTGATTTTATGTGGGCTGAGAACATTAACCTAATGCAGATTCTGTCAGATTCATACGGCTACAAGAGCTTTATAGAAGAAGAAAACAAAAAGTACTATATGATCAATCCTACGGGCAGCATTGCACAGACTCTTCGTGAAATGTATGTATCTCCGTCGGTATCCAGAGCTATTATCAGAACAATGGAGATAGTTAAGGAGCTTCGAAAGATAACAAAGAAGGATCCGGATAAGATTTTCATAGAGATGTCAAGAGGCGGCAAGCCAGAAGAAAAAGGAAAGCGTACTTCATCAAGAAGAGAACAGATAGAGAAGCTGTATGATTCTGCAAAAGCATTTGTCGGTGATGAAGATATATCGCATCTGAGATCGCAGCTTGGCAGCCTTTCCGATGAACAGCTCAGAAGTGAGAAGTACTATCTTTATTTTATCCAGTTCGGAAAATGTATGTATTCCGGTGAGGCTATAGATTTCAGTCGTCTTGGCGATAATCACTGCTACGATATTGATCATATCTTTCCTCAGAGCAAAATAAATGATGATTCGCTTCATAACAAGGTGCTTGTAAAATCACAGCTTAACGGTGAGAAGTCGGACGATTATCCGATAAAAGCTGAGATAAGAAATAAAATGCATCCGCTTTGGAAAAATCTGTTTTATCGTGATCCTAAAAATCCGACAGACAAGGTAAAATATGAGAGATTGACACGTTCAACGCCGTTTACAGAAGATGAGCTCGCAGGATTTATTGAACGTCAGCTTGTTGAAACAAGACAGTCAACAAAGGCTGTTGCAACGCTGCTTAAAGAAATGTTCCCCGACAGTAAGATTGTTTATGTAAAAGCAGGACAGGTTTCGGAGTTCAGACATGATTTTGATATGCTGAAATGCAGAGAGATAAACGACTTGCATCATGCCAAGGACGCTTATCTGAATATTGTTATCGGTAATGTCCATGATGTCAAGTTTACTTCCAACCCTATGAACTTTGTTAAAAATGCCGACAAGCATTATACGATCAAGGTCAAGGAAACGCTTAAGCATAAGGTTTCAAGAAACGGTGAAACGGCATGGAATCCTGAAACGGATTTTGATACGGTTAAGCGTATGATGAGCAAAAACAGTGTGAGATATGTACGTTATTGCTATAAGAGAAAGGGAGGGTTCTTTAATCAGAATCCCGACAGAGCCGGTAATCCGGATCTTGCAAGGTTAAAGAAAGATCTCGACCCGGTGAAATACGGAGGGTATAACAGCAAGAGTATTTCATGCTTTTCTCTAATCAAGTGTACAGGAGTCGGAGCGGTTATCATTCCGGTAGAATTATTATGTGAAAAGCGTTATTTCTCTGATGATAATTTTGCAAGCGAATACGCATATTCTATACTTAAAAACGCATTGCCGGCTAAAAATATTGCAAAAATATCAATCGATGATATATCGTTTCCGCTGAAAAGAAGACCAATAAAAATTAACACGCTGTTTGAGTTTGACGGTTATCGTGTGAATATACGTTCAAAAGATAGTTATCATTATTTTACTATTTCATCAGCAATGGCTGCAATATATTCAAAGGATACATCTGATTACATTAAAGCTGTATCATCGTATATCGATAAAAGTGATAAAGGCAGTAAATTCAAGCCCGGAGAAGCTTTTGACGTTTTATCAAATCTTAAAGTGTACGATGAGATAGCTAAAAAGTGTATTTCTGAGCCTTTCAGCAAAATAAGCAAGCTTGCGGAAGCCGGAAAAAAGATGGAAGAAGGAAGAGATAAGTTTGCAGAGCTGTCTATTATAGAACAGATGAAAACTTTGCTGTTACTCGTGGATATTTTAAAAACGGGACGAATTAACACGTGTAATCTGAAACCGGTTGGTGGTGTAGAAAGCTATCACACCGAAAGAATGCCTGCTATATTAAAGAATACTAAATATAGTGACATCAGAATCATTGACCAGTCACCGACAGGCTTGTATGAAAAGAAGTCTGACAACTTACTTGAGCTATGAGCTGGAGGACTGTAATTGTGACCGGAAGAGCCAAGCTCGATAAGAAGCTTGGCTTCATGGTCGTGAGAAGTGAAGAAAATATCAAGCGTGTATTATTGGATGAAGTATCGGTGCTTATAATTGAGAATTGTGCGGTATCGATAACCGCAAGTCTTATCAACGAGCTTGCAAATCGTAAGGTGAAATTGATATTTTGTGATGAGAAGCACAATCCATCGTGCGAAATGCTGCCTTTATACGGCTGCCATAACTGTACGGCAAGGGTGCGTGAACAGGTGAAGTGGGACGAAGATGTCAAAGCGTATATATGGACAAGCATAGTCAGCGAAAAAATACGCAATCAGGCTCGTGTTCTTCAGGAATTCGGTCATGAAAAAGAAGCAGGGATGCTTAAGGGATATATAGACGAGATTGAACTCGGCGATGAAACCAACAGGGAGGGTCATGCCGCAAAAGTATATTTCAATGCGCTTTTCGGAAAAGAGTTTTCAAGAAACGCTGATAATGTAATTAATTCCGCACTCAACTACGGATACAGCATAATACTTTCCGCATTCAATCGTGAGATTACATCTAACGGATACATTACACAGCTTGGTCTGTTCCATGATAATATGTTCAATAATTTTAATCTTGGCTCTGATCTGATGGAGCCGTTCAGAACGCTGATAGATCGTTTTGTCAGAGAAAAGAACTATCGCATTTTTACCTCAGAGCAGAAACGTGAGATCATAGGGATATTGAATGAAAGCGTAATAATCAATAATACTGAGCAGTATGTTACAAATGCCGTTAAAATTTATTGCAGAAGTGTATTTGACGCAATAGAGGAAAACGATGTTTCTCTGATAAGATATTATCGTGTTCGGGATTTAAAAACGGAGATAAAATGAGTTACAGATATATGAGATTACTTGTACTTTTTGATTTGCCGGTTACGACCACAGAGGAACGCCGGGAATACACAAAATTCAAAAAATATCTGATCAAAAGCGGTTTTATGATGTTTCAGGAATCGGTTTACTGCCGTATGGCATTGAATCGCACAGCGGCAAGACTGATATCCGACGGAATCAAACGTAACAGTCCTCCGGCGGGTATTGTGTCTTTGCTGTGTATAACGGAAAAACAATTTGCGGATATGGAATATATTACAGGCGAATTTGTATCCGATGTTATAGACAGCGACGAAAGGCTGGTGATTTTATGACGTTTGCCTATTCGCAAATTGAATTATATGTTGACTCGGAGGATAAAGTCCTGACGTTGATAATTGAACATCCGGATTTCTTTTACACGGTGCTGAATGATATAAACGATCAGATAGAAGGAGGAACAGGATTTTCTGTTATATCGTGCAACGCAAAACTAATATCATTTGCTAAGCAAGCAACGATGATAACTGAATTTGTGCCGTTTGAAATGAACCGTAAGGAGCTCATTTCCAAATTGTATGCGCATTTGAAAAAATGCTCTGTTAACGAAGACATGTTTATCAGAACAAACGAAATGCTGTCTGCGACAGAGAGGTACATTTCTGAGCTGGCACAGTATGCAGAAGGTGAATTTGTTACGGATGAGATATGCGATGTTACGCCTTTGTTAAAAATGTTCGGACTTAAATTTTTGGACAGCTATGATACTTTGGAGGAAAAGCTTTTGGAGTTTTTTCTTGCAATGACCGAGTATGCCGGTAAAACGGTGTTTATATGTGTGAATCTTCGCAGCTGTCTTTCTTTGCAAAAAGCAGAAAAGCTGTTTGAATCTGTTATTGAGCACGGAATACCACTCTTGTGTATCGAATCGTCCGACAAGGGAAAAACGAGATTCGAAAAAAGAGTAGTTATTGATGATGATTTGTGCGTTATATAATTGACTCATAATAGAAAATGTGATATTATAATGATAGTTTCTACCCTGTAGATACACGGCGAGTAGTGTCGCTTTTCCAAATTTGAGGTTTGAGAGTAGTGTAAATTTATAGGGTAGTAAAACACTTTTGAAAAGGTTGAAGATATAGTCTAAGTTTGAGAGTAGTGTAAATTTATAGGGTAGTAAAACTTGCTTCGCTTAGTAAACTCATATTATTTTGTTTGAGAGTAGTGTAAATTTATAGGGTAGTAAAACCAAGTACAATGACGGAACAGGATAAAGATGGTTTGAGAGTAGTGTAAATTTATAGGGTAGTAAAACCAACGTATACGTCATGTGTACGAACGATAAGTTTGAGAGTAGTGTAAATTTATAGGGTAGTAAAACTCATTGCTTCGCTTAGTAAACTCATATTTTGTTTGAGAGTAGTGTAAATTTATAGGGTAGTAAAACTTCTTCCGCTCTTGCTCTCTCTGTGCAGTAGTTTGAGAGTAGTGTAAATTTATAGGGTAGTAAAACATTATCAACTGTATAAATGTATCGTTTCGCGTTTGAGAGTAGTGTAAATTTATAGGGTAGTAAAACATACAACTAAAAGAAAGTTGTGGAATGCTGAGTTTGAGAGTAGTGTAAATTTATAGGGTAGTAAAACACATCTGCCGTATTCGATCAGACTGAATGTGTTTGAGAGTAGTGTAAATTTATAGGGTAGTAAAACTATACGGCGATACAAGACTATACAATGTTGTTTGAGAGTAGTGTAAATTTATAGGGTAGTAAAACATATACGATAGCATTAAAGCGGGTAGTGATGTTTGAGAGTAGTGTAAATTTATAGGGTAGTAAAACGGCAATAAAGGCTTGTGGCAGATGAAGCAAGTTTGAGAGTAGTGTAAATTTATAGGGTAGTAAAACCTTGTTGCGGGTGTTGCGGGTTTGAGCCGTGTTTGAGAGTAGTGTAAATTTGTAGGGTAGTAAAACTTAATGATTTTGTATCAAGTTTTGCAGAACGTTTGAGAGTAGTGTAAATTTATAGGGTAGTAAAACAAAAGAGCTATACTAATCTTCAGCAGAACAGTTTGAGAGTAGTGTAAATTTATAGGGTAGTAAAACCAATCGCTGCGTTTATTCGTGCCGCTCTTTGTTTGAGAGTAGTGTAAATTTATAGGGTAGTAAAACAAATCATAACACTTATAAGCATTCTTGCCTGTTTGAGAGTAGTGTAAATTTATAGGGTAGTAAAACTTGCATTTGTCATATACTTACCAGCTTTGAGTTTGAGAGTAGTGTAAATTTATAGGGTAGTAAAACTAACCCAGCTAGGCATCCCAAACACAGACAGTTTGAGAGTAGTGTAAATTTATAGGGTAGTAAAACCGCTTGCCGGCGCCGCAGGTCCCCCACTCAGTTTGAGAGTAGTGTAAATTTATAGGGTAGTAAAACTTCCACGTCCGCATTACAAGAGTGGCAATCGTTTGAGAGTAGTGTAAATTTATAGGGTAGTAAAACTTTCCTGTCACTTTGTGCTTGAGGGCTATTGTTTGAGAGTAGTGTAAATTTATAGGGTAGTAAAACAGAAAATGCTGCTCCGAATGCTTGTCTACCGTTTGAGAGTAGTGTAAATTTATAGGGTAGTAAAACACGAGAGCGATTGTTTGGTCGTCGGAGCGAGTTTGAGAGTAGTGTAAATTTATAGGGTAGTAAAACTGCCCCATATCCGACACCATATATTTAAAGGTTTGAGAGTAGTGTAAATTTATAGGGTAGTAAAACTCACCGCTGAGGGTACAAAGGGAGCGAACGGTTTGAGAGTAGTGTAAATTTATAGGGTAGTAAAACCACCGACAAGACCTTTGCCTATCTCTTCCCGTTTGAGAGTAGTGTAAATTTATAGGGTAGTAAAACTGTATGCAGTGTATACCATACTTGATGTTGTTTGAGAGTAGTGTAAATTTATAGGGTAGTAAAACGTACAGTAGTTGTTATATCGCGCAACTGTTGTTTGAGAGTAGTGTAAATTTATAGGGTAGTAAAACTGCCGTCTAACGTCACAGGTAGACAAAGATGTTTGAGAGTAGTGTAAATTTATAGGGTAGTAAAACGGTACGCTGACGGTTAAGGCAAAGAAGTCAGTTTGAGAGTAGTGTAAATTTATAGGGTAGTAAAACCCGTCAACGTGGGCAACGTGCATTGTTTTCGTTTGAGAGTAGTGTAAATTTATAGGGTAGTAAAACCGATAACGTGGAGCTTCTTTCGGCTTGCGGGTTTGAGAGTAGTGTAAATTTATAGGGTGGTAAAACTTTGACGTGCAGGTCGGCAGTGATTATGTAGTTTGAGAGTAGTGTAAATTTATAGGGTGGTAAAACAGCGTTCCTGCAAATATTGCTGTTATTCCGGTTTGAGAGTAGTGTAAATTTATAGGGTAGTAAAACAAGCCCTGCAGGCTTGCCGTATGAGCTTGAGTTTGAGAGTAGTGTAAATTTATAGGGTAGTAAAACTGAAGCTTGGAAGAGTGTACAAGACATATCGTTTGAGAGTAGTGTAAATTTATAGGGTAGTAAAACCAAAAGAAAAGATAAGCAAGGGAACAGCAAGTTTGAGAGTAGTGTAAATTTATAGGGTAGTAAAACTTCGTACTTGCCTGATGATAAACATTTCAGGTTTGAGAGTAGTGTAAATTTATAGGGTAGTAAAACTGAGCATAGGAAGCGGATCTTGCGCGCCGTGTTTGAGAGTAGTGTAAATTTATAGGGTAGTAAAACCCCCAAGGTCCCAAACCTGCGTGTCGAAGTTGGTTTGAGAGTAGTGTAAATTTATAGGGTAGTAAAACATAAAAAATTTTGTAGAGTTTGTAGTTTAAGTTTGAGAGTAGTGTAAATTTATAGGGTAGTAAAACTTGATGTTGGGTCCGTATCTGCGTGAAGTGGTTTGAGAGTAGTGTAAATTTATAGGGTAGTAAAACTCTTCGCCGTCTATCAGAACGACAGCTATCGTTTGAGAGTAGTGTAAATTTATAGGGTAGTAAAACAAGCACGGAAAAATCACGAGGCAGAGGTCGGGTTTGAGAGTAGTGTAAATTTATAGGGGAGTAAAACTTGTGTACCGCACACAGCATTTAAACACATGTTTGAGAGTAGTGTAAATTTATAGGGTAGTAAAACCTCTGAAAACACCCATTCGTCAATCAGCCTGTTTGAGAGTAGTGTAAATTTATAGGGTAGTAAAACATTTTCCCGATATGTACGATGAACACCTTGTTTGAGAGTAGTGTAAATTTATAGGGTAGTAAAACGCGAGGAACTGGAGCGAGAAGGGCGTTTAAGTTTGAGAGTAGTGTAAATTTATAGGGTAGTAAAACGCTACAACAGGCGGTATCAATGCAACTTGTGTTTGAGAGTAGTGTAAATTTATAGGGTAGTAAAACATCAAATTGACTAGGTATTTCGGGATCATGGTTTGAGAGTAGTGTAAATTTATAGGGTAGTAAAACATCATCATAAACAAGCGGTAAAATCTTATTGTTTGAGAGTAGTGTAAATTTATAGGGTAGTAAAACGATGTAAAGCCAAGCAAGGCGTTCAACAGTGTTTGAGAGTAGTGTAAATTTATAGAGTAGTAAAATGTGATGCGGTAAAGGTGTTATTAAGTGGGTTTATGGAGCGGTTTATGAAACGATATATTCAAGAGTCGGTGTGTGTCAACGGCGTTTCTGAAGAATCTTCCACAGGAGTTTTCTGGGTGATAGAGGATGAGTTGTTTGCTTATCCGTTTGGAACTGTAGATACATACAACGGGTTGGCTAAATCGGGAGCGACTTATAATCATAAAAGACTATGGGCGGATGTCAAGCCGAAAGGGTGCAACAAACCATATAATTATTATCCAAGAGGCAGAGTTGAGCTTTCTAACAAAGGGAAAACTATAATATATATGAATTCTAACATAGATGTCTCATTGATTGACGATATAAAAGCTAAGTTCGGCTTGAGGGAAAATCCGGTAATCAGATATGATTATAGTGTTCACTACAGGTGCTATCTTGATGAGGGGTTTGAGCCTGAAAAATAGTATATGAGAGTTTTGCGCTTAATGATAGTGTAAATTTGAAGGGCGGTAAAACGGTGGGGAACGATACATTACTCAAAAAACGGAACGCATCTTGTACCTGCGGCACCACTGAAAGGAAATAAAAAATAATGGTTGATTCATTAACGCTGTACAATGCTCAGTTTCACAAAGTAAAGCTGACGGAAACAAACGGCGCAGTTCATATCGAAACGGCTATTCTGTACGAAAGCGAAGATGATAGCGACGAAGGCGTAGCAACAATAGGGCTTACAAACGGTTATTATTATAGGACCGATGAAATAAGTTCTATTGAGATACTTGATTGAGTTTAAATGCGGTGCAAAGAATCCGGATAGTCAAATCCGTATAGTCGGAATTGATTGCAGAAACCGATTATGTACTTCGCACTTACAAATAATTTGCTGCACCACAGCAAAGGAGGCAAATTAAATGAAATTGTTGAAAAAATGCAATTTTGTATTATTAGCTCTTTTTATATGGGGTTTGACAGTTTTATACAACGGCGTAATCGTAAATTATTTGGCGAATCTGTTTCTTTCTTTTTCCAATCCGTCTTGGCTTGGATTTATAGTGCATATATTGATACAATTATTGATTATATGCATACCGACAATAATTGTGATAAAGTACCTTGATTTAAATGTAAAACAGTTGTTGTTTTCAATTCCGGTTATGTATCTGTTGTTTGCGGTTTATTCTCCGCCTGCCTTATATATGTTTGTATTTACGGGTGAATGGAATGGCTTCTGGCAACAATCTCATCCTGCTATGTCTGCGTGGATGGCTTCGTTGCTGATTACTTTGCAATACGGCATTGTGATTTCAATTACAAAATTAATTGTTTATTTAAAAGCGACATCAGAATGAATAGGCAAAACGGGAATTGTTGGATTTATAACGGGCGGAGATGCATCTTCAGGATGGGGGCGATTGCTGTAAGGAGGGATTACGAATGACAGCACAAATTGGTGATATATATAAATATAAAAAGAAAGAGTTCACCGTCGTGGCTCTATCTTCTGTGATGCTGTTTGACCCAAAGAATTACGGAATGGAGCCACATGCCAGTTCGACTGCTTGTTGGCGGGGATATTGGTGTGAATATGCGATTGAAGATGATGAATTGTTGCTGAAGGATTTGTACCTTTACAATTCAGATGATAAGTATCCGCCGTTAAACGGCGTAGAGGTATCACTGCCGGAGTTTAAGGAATACAAGTGTCAAGGCGGCAAAAAGATTATTATGAAAGCGCATTTCGGGCATCGTGTGTACAAGGATGTTAACATTCCAATTCCGTACACGGGGAAAATACTTCTCGGAGATGGCTTTATGCGGGAGTATTACATTCACATGGGTTTCCAAAGGGGTTGGGCATACAAGAAACTGATTGAACTTGTTTTTGAAGAAGGTATATTGCTGGAATGCAATGACCTCAGCCATATAGCCAAAGCACAGCGTGAAGCTATGGTGCAAGGCAACATAAACCCACAGCGACCGGACGTCGATATTTTATCGAAATTTGTAGATGACAGCTTCTCATTGGATTATGCGGATAAAGCGTGGTGGATGGAATGAGCCGTGGCTTTGGTGGTTCTGCGAGAATTGTATGGCAGGATGAAAACACTGTGGTTTATGAGTACGCACCATTCAATCTCAATGAGCCGGAATACAGAAATAGCGAACACGTATATGATGGACGGATTACAATCAGTAAGGATAGCATGGTGGAGCCGGAGATCCATGAAAAACTGAAAGTGATGCATAGCGGCAAGAAGAAGCTGATTATCAAACGTTTACGGCGTGATGTGGATTTCGGCGCATTGCTGTACGCAGGAAAAATCACTATTGAAAACAGTTGTTACTGCTGGCATTTGGTTGGAACAGAAAAGAACATTGGTATGATGGCAATGAAAATATCATAGATGGCAGTGGACACATCGGACACTTTAAAGATAAAACGGTTTGCAGATGGCTGACCCGATTCAGCCGCCTGCAAACCGTTGTTTTATATTTTAACCGTGAACATAAGCATATTGGTGTTTTGTTTATCTGTGGTATCGGCGCGGGGTTCTGAGGCGGTTGCAGATACATTTTCAGCGGTTATCGAGCCTTTGTGGAGTTCGGCTATTGCCTGAGCTACCGATAAGCCTATGCCGTAGCCGCCGTTTTTCTGCGTTCTTGCGCTGTCGCCCCGGTAAAAGCGGTCGAACAGCTTTTCGGGGTGGTCTATAGGCTCGCAGGTGTTGGCGATGCTGAGAGTTATGTTCTTTTCGCTGCCGTAAAGCTCAGCCCTTATGACACCTCCGCTTTCGGTATATTTGACCGCATTGTCAAGCAGTACCGTCATAAGCTGTACTATACTGTCACGGTTGCCGCTGAGCCTGATGCCTTTTTTGATGTCCTGTTCAATCATTATGCCTTTTAGGGCGGCAGGCTCTATAAATGCGCCGACGGTATCTTCTGCCGCAGTGCTTATATCGAATTCGCACATCGGGAGTTTTGTTGAGCTTTCATCCATTTTGGCAAGCATCAGCAGATTCTGCATAAGTCCGCTGAGTCTGAGCGTCTGCGCACGGATATTCTTGCTCCACTTGTTTTCGCCGTTGTGAAGCTCCATTGCATCTGTATTGGCAAGGATAATGGCAAGCGGCGTCTTTATTTCGTGACCTGCGTTTGTGACAAACTGCTTTTGCTTTTCAATGCTTCGTGCAACAGGGGCGATAGTTTTGCGGGAAAGAAGAATTACGAGCAGCAGCATCATAAGCCAGCCAAATATGCCTGCACCGACCGATATAAACAGTACGGTAAAGAAGGAGCTTATCTGCATACCGTTGTCAAGCAGGATGATAATCTTTCCTTCTGCACGCTTAGTTTCGCTTATCCTGTACTGAAAGCCGCTGTATGTGCCTGTTCCCGCAGCGGTATTTTTAAGTGCTTCGGTAATAGCGGCCGCTTCTTCCTCGGTAAGCGAGGATATATGAGTTACATCCGTCCTTATGATATTTCCGTTTTTGTCGATCGCAACGGCGGCATAGCGTGCAGAATCCACTGCGTTTTTATCGTGTCTGCCAAAGCCGTTGTTCTTTTTATCGTCGGGCGGTTTAGTGCCGTTGTCCTGCGGCAAAAACCCGTTATCATTCTGATTGCCGGATGCGTCGGTTATATTTTGCTTAGTGCCGTTTATGCTCTGCGGGGGCTGAGTATTGTCGGTTGTATCTGCGTTCCACTTTGTTGAGGTTTCAAAGCTGTAGCAGAGCATTTCCATAAGCCTGTCGTTATCGTTGCTTGTGGTGAGATAATTGAAAACGTTTATTCCGCCGATAAGCACGACAAGCAGAATTGTTACCGCCAGCATAGCGGATATGATAAACTTTTTCTGCAGCTGTTTTACCATCAGTCAGCATCCCCGATCTTTGCAAGAGTATAGCCAACACTGCGCTTGGCTCGGATTTCAATATCCGCACCGATAGCGGCAAGACGTTTTCTTACATAGGATATATATACCCATACTGCGCCGCTCTCTGCATCGCTCTCATAGCCCCAGACCTTTACGAGAATATCCTCAGTGGAAAGATAGATGCCCTTGTTGAGCATAAGAAGCTCCATCAGCTTGTATTCTATCTTGGGCAGGACAATAGACTGCAACGGTCCTTTAAGCTCGCAGCTGCTGAGATTGAGCGACACATTGCCGAATGTCATTATATCGGGTGTAAACCTGTCTTTTCTGCGGAGCATTGCTCTGACACGGGAAAGAAGCTCGCCCATTACAAACGGCTTCGGAAGGTAATCATCTGCACCCATATCAAGCCCCGCTATCCTGTCCTCGACCTCAGCCTTTGCGGTAAGCAGGAGAATTGGAGTGGTGTTCCCCTCGCTCCTTAGTGTTTTAAGCACCTCCAAGCCGCTCTTTTTCGGCATCATTATATCAAGAATTATCCCGTCATACTGTTCGGCTCTTGCGTAATCAAGAGCGTCGGCACCGTCATAAACCGTGTCTACCGTATAATTATGATAGGTCAGAATGTCGGTTACAGCCTCAGCCATACTGACCTCATCTTCTGCAAACAGGAGCTTCATAATATCACCGTCCTTTATGATATTGATATTATAGTGCGGTTAGCTTAGAACAGCCTTAGAGCATATAAGATTTTGTGTGAAATCTGATGTCGGATGATTTGCAAGGATTGATTTACGGGTTGCTGTCTTTGCCTTTTTTATAAGTTAATAAAGATAGAGCGAAAAATAAGAAACACGTTCCAAGACTACATACAGCGGCTACGATATGCCCTTTAAATAAGTTTATGACCTACAGATGAGAAGGAATGCTGAAAAAGCAAAGCCGCAAATGGCGATGCATTTTTTCATTTGTTGTTCCTCCGAGTAAGTTTTGTTTAAGGCTATACCGCATAATTATTGTCGTGCGATTGCGCAGTCAGATTATTAGTCAGATTGTATAAATTGAGTGCGGGCAGGCTGGCGCCTGTCAAGCAAAATTTGCACAAGATGGCGGAAAATATGCAAGCAAGCGTGCGGCAAAGGCGAAAGCCGTTAATTATGCGGTGTTGCCTTTAATAATCATTGATTATATTGTATCATAACAGGGCGTTTTTTTCAACAGCTCAGCATTTACTTATATCAGGCGAACGTTGCCGGAACAATCAGTCATATACAAAAAAAGCTGCCGCAGTGCGACAGCTTTTAAAAGCATTAATTATTCTGCAGATGTTTCTGTGCTTGTTTCAGATGAGGATTCGGCTACTGAGGAATCAGCAGAAGAAGCGTCTGAAGATGTTACAGAAGAATCTGTCGATGAAGCATCGGAAGATGCCGATGAAGCTGATGAATCGTTACTTGTAACGGAAGATGTTACAGATGATGTTGCGGAGCTTGTTGTCGAAGAATTATTCGACTTGTTGAAGTTACCGCTGTACATAACGATGAAGTTAACAACGAGAGCCACAACAAAGAAAATCACTGCGGCAATCTTTGTAAGCCTGTTCAGCTTAGCCTCGTTTGAACGGCCTGAATTTCTCTGATAATAGTTGTCTGCACTACCGCCTGTAATCGTCTGCGACATACCCTGCTTTGTATCCTGCATAAGTACCACGAGTACTATGAAAACACAGGCAACAATCAGAACAATAGCACTGATTATTTCTAATATTCCCATTTATATGTCCTCCTTATAGGAATACGGGTATGTCCGAGATCTGTTTATCGTACAAACCCAAAATTATTCTAACACGCAAATGCTATTATAACATAAAAGGAAATGAAATGCAAGTGTTTTCGGGAATTATTTTAAAGCGGAAAGAGCTTTTTTTCCTATATCGTGGCGGTAATGTGCCTTTTCAAAGCTAATTGTATCCACTGCCTTATAAGCTGTGTCAAGTGCTTCCTTTAATGTATCGCCGTAAGCGGTAATACCGAGAACACGTCCTCCTGCCGTAAGGAACTTTCCGTCCTCCAGCTTTGTGCCTGCGTGGTAAACGAATGCACCCTCGCACTGACCGTTTTCGTCAAGTCCGCTTATCACCTTGCCTGTTTCGTACTTTTCCGGGTAGCCGCCGCTTGCCATTACAACGCAGGCGCACGATTTATCACTCCACTTGATGTCAAGCGTATCGAGTTTTTCTTCCCAGACAGCTTCGATTATATCCATAATATCCGTTTCAAGCAAGGGGAGAACCACCTGCGTTTCGGGATCACCGAAGCGGCAGTTGTATTCAATCACCTTAGCGCCGTTCGGGGTCAGCATAAGACCGAAGTAAAGGCAACCCTTGAACGGTCTGCCCTCAGCCGCCATAGCCTTTATAGTAGGCAGGAATATCTTTTCCATACATTCCTGCTGTTTATCGGGGGTGTAGAGGGGGTTGGGCGCTATCGTACCCATTCCGCCCGTGTTAAGACCCTCATCGTTGTCGTAAGCACGCTTGTGATCCATAGAGCTTATCATAGGCTTTACTGTCTTGCCGTCTGTGAACGCAAGAACGGTTACCTCGGGGCCTGTCATAAATTCCTCGACAACTATTTCACTGCCGGATTTGCCGAATTTTCCGTCAAGGAGCATTGAACGTACTGCGTTTTCTGCCTCCTGCTCGTCCTTTGCGATTATAACGCCCTTGCCGAGTGCAAGACCGTCACACTTGATAACGGCAGGGAAGCTGTTCTGCTTTTTGATATATGCTATAGCCTCGTCTGCGTCTGTGAAGGTTTCGTAAGCCGCAGTGGGAATGTTGTACTTCTTCATCAGAGCCTTCGAGAAAACCTTACTGCCCTCAAGAATAGCGGCATTTGCTCTGGGCCCGAAGGTCTTGAAGCCCTCTGCGTTGAGCTTGTCCACCATACCCATAACCAGCGGATCGTCGGGGGCTACGAATACATAGTCGGGTCTGAGCTTCTTTGCAAGCTCGACACAGCCGTCAATATCGGTTGCCTTTACATTAAAGCACTCGGCATATTTCGAGATACCGCCGTTGCCGGGTGCGGCATACAGCTTGTCTACCTTCTTAGATTTTGCAAGGGCTGTTATTATGGCGTGTTCTCTGCCGCCTCCGCCTATTACAAGTACGTTCATGTTAAAAATACCTTTCTTTCTTTTGATTTATTCATTATTCGATGATAAGGCCAAGCAGCTTTGCGAACATTGCCGCCTGCCACACATCGACCTTTGCGCCTTTTAGCTCCGCTCCCGTATCGGAAACGGTAAGACCTTCGATATTACAGGAGGTGAAGTCAAGCCCTGCGAGCTTTGTGCCGAAAAACACAGACCTTGCCAGCGTAACGTTTTTAAGCTCCGTCTGTTTTATCTCGCAAGAAGAAAACAGAGCGGAGGAGAAGTCGGTATCTGTCACAGCTACCGATTGCAGTTTTGAACGCTGAAAATCCGACAGCTCAAAGCTGCCGCCGTCAAAGCTGACATTTTTATAAAACGAGTATTTGAAAGCTGTTCCGACCGCTTTACAGGAGATGAACGAGCAGGCTTTGAAATAGCTTTCGGAAAAATCGCTGTTCGAAATATCGCAGCCCTTGAAAACGCAATCTATAAAAGTGCATCCGGAAAAATCGCAGGCTGTAAAGCGGCATCCGTGGAACAGGCAGTTTCTGAAACAGATGGCCGAAAAATTTGTTTCGGCACATATCAGTCTCGAAAAATCCGCCGCAATAAAATCCGATTCGTCATCACGCACTTTTGAAAGCTCGGCATCAATATCTGTTACCGTAAAAAGATTATCGGGCAGCTTCGGAGCGGTCAATGACGCAGATAATGACTTTGACTCTGCTGTCATGTGTTTAACGAATTGTCGAATGACATTGACCCGAGCGTGTATTCAAGCGCCTTTGTGACCGCTTCTTCGTTATTGTCAAGGTGCAGTGCTATCAATGTGTACACTTTATTGCCGTGACGGGCAAAATATATGTGCTGTGTTGCGGCAACCGAAAAATCTCCGTCCGAAGATTTTACAGTTGCGTAAAATGCATCGGTGTTGCCTATTTTTATCATACTCTTGGTCGATGAATCGACATTATCACCGACGGCGTAATAGCTCATAAATTCCTCGCCGATCTCGGCTACCGATCTGCCTTTAGTATCTTCGTCCTCATCACTGCACATAGCAACGATATTAGATGTGACCTCGCTGTCATCGGAATAATGTACAAGATAAAGCTCGTTTTTATCTTCTTCATATTCGCTGATGCCGGTATTGAAGTATACTCCGTCATCGTACATCAGAGAGAATTTGTTTACTTTATGTTTGACAAGACTTCCTACAGGGGTATACTTTGCAGGGGCAGGGGACGGTTTTTTTGTTTCGGACTTGTCTGTAGACGTGTTCGAGGTTTCGGGCTTTGCGGTCGTTGTTTCCGCTTTTGTTGTTTGCGTTGATGTTGCCGCAGTAGTTACTGCGGTGGTCTGAGGTGTCACTGTCTGGGGAACCGGGGTCGTTGATGATGTGGTCTGATTTTTTGGAGTGAAGTAAGGGGGATTTTCAATCGTTTTGGAGCAACCGCACATTCCTGCAAGAATTGATGCGGCGCAAATCAATAATAGTGCTTTTTTCATCGGTCTTTCCTTTCTTCCGCTTTTATCGGCGGATGTTGAAGAATATAGAACGGTGTGGACTCTATGGTAAAAAATTCAGCGCATGACGGCATGATATAACGGAAGAACAGCGTGGTATTTTTTGTCGTAACAGTAACAGTATAGCCTTTTTGCTTTGTAAACAAGGTCATAGGCTTGTAGGTCACGTTTTCTATGTCCGAGTACCTGAAAATATATGTATGGCGTTTGCTTGCTATACGCATAAGACGTTCATCGGCGTAGTAGCTGTACTGCTGTTCGCCGCCTGCAACTATGAGTATATACCATATCGGCAGTATCGGCAGAATTACAGCGAGAGCAATTTTGATTATTATGATTGATGTGTTATTTGATGTTGCGCCTCCGTTAAATAATACGTTGAGAGTATACGGGGCAATCATCGCTTCGATTATACACGATATGATTATTTTCAAATGTGCAAACGCAGACAGTACCCGAAACGTGCCGCTCTGCCTGAATTCAAATCTGCCGTCAAGGATGTCTTTATCTGTGTAAGTAAAATGCATAGTGATACCTTTATCGGAATTTAAAAATAACGGGCGGACGTGCCGCCCGTTTACTGAGCTTATCAGTGGTGGAAAAGTCTGATTCCCGTGAATGCCATTGCGATACCGTACTTGTTGCAGGTGTCGATAACATTATCGTCACGGATAGAGCCGCCGGGCTGTGCTATGTATTCTACACCGCTTCTGTGCGCTCTTTCAATGTTGTCACCGAAGGGGAAGAATGCATCTGAGCCAAGCGCTACACCCTTCATTGTTGCAAGCCAAGCTTTCTTTTCTTCTGTCGTGAATACGGCGGGCTTTACCTTGAAGATGTTTTCCCATGCGCCGTCTGCGAGAACATCCATATAATCTTCACCGATGTAAAGGTCGATAGCGTTATCTCTGTCGGCACGTCTTATGTTATCTACAAACTGTAAGCCCATAACCTGAGGTGACTGTCTTAAGTACCAGTTGTCAGCCTTTGTACCTGCAAGGCGTGTGCAGTGAATTCTTGACTGCTGACCTGCACCGATACCGATAGCCTGACCGCCGCAAGTGTAAGCTACGGAGTTTGACTGAGTGTACTTTAATGTAATCATTGCTATTGCAAGATCTATCTTTGCGCTCTCAGGTATATTCTTATTCTCGGTCACAATGTTTGAGAACAGCTTATCGTCAATAACCAGCTCGTTTCTGCCCTGCTCGAAAGTAACGCCGAATACCTGCTTACGCTCGATAGGCTCGGGAACGTACTCGGGGTCGATCTTGATTATATTGTAGTTGCCCTTTTTCTTTGATTTGAGAATTTCAAGCGCTTCGGGATCGTAATCGGGAGCGATAACACCGTCGGAAACTTCACGCTGTATTATCTTTGCCGTTGAAACATCGCACTTGTCCGACAGAGCGATGAAGTCGCCGTATGATGACATTCTGTCAGCACCTCTTGCTCTTGCATAAGCGCAGGCAAGGGGTGACAGCTCGCCGAGATCGTCTACCCAGTATATCTTTTTGAGCGTGTCTGTGAGGGGAAGTCCTACAGCGGCACCTGCGGGTGAAACGTGCTTGAATGATGTTGCGGAGGGAAGGCCCGTAGCCTTCTTAAGCTCGCTTACGAGCTGCCAGCCGTTGAAGGCATCCATAAAGTTTATATAACCGGGCTTGCCGTTAAGCACTTCTATAGGAAGTGAATTGCCATTTGCCATGAATATTCTTGACGGCTTCTGATTGGGGTTGCAGCCGTACTTTAACTGAAGTTCGTTCATTGTAGTAAAGTTCCTTTCGCTTACTTGTTTTTATTGATTATGCGTGATTCGTACTTGCCTGTGGCAATGTCGATATAACGTGTAAAGAGTGAAACCTTGTTGTCTGCATTGAGGTTTTCCCATACCATTGATGTGAACGTGTCTATATCCGTATCGGGAATAACCACTGTTTTAGGCTCGCCTTCGTAGCTCGGCAGGGGGTTGCCGTCACACTTGTAGGTGTGAATGAATTTGCCCTTGCCGTTTAAGGGATTGCTGTAAGCGTAGGTGTATCTCTGACATGATGAGCCGTCGCCGTCTGCGCTCTTTAAGATTGACATTGCGAAATTCATTTCGCCGTTGTCAAGGTGGACTATACCGGAAATTCTCGGTGTGTAGTTTGGCTTGTCATCTTCAAATTCTCTTGTTCTGAGAGCCTGCTCGAATGTCATCTGCTTGTCCATAAGCTCATAGATAGTGTCGGTCTGGTCGCCGTTTGTAACTATCGTCTTGTTGCCGAGAACTCTTACGGGTGCATAAATGATGAGGTGGGGATCTTCCATCTTGCTTTCATCGAAAGCCTGTGTTCTGATACCCTCGCCGTCCTCTACAAAAATTCTGTTACGGCTGTTTTCGCTTCTGCCCATAATAAAGTAGGCGATTACCGCTTTTGTGCCGTCTGCGGATTTTCCTATCACGATGCCTCTGCCGTGATAAGCAAGAGAGTTAAGCTCTTTTTCAAGTGTTACAACTTCCATATAGCCTCCTGTTGCGGTTTTGCGTGGAACACGCAGTTTTCTGAATATAACTTGTTATAACGTCCTCAAAATCCCGTTTAATCGGGATAATGCTGACATAAGGTTCAATCGTCGATAACGGTTATGCCGTCTTTTACGGTTATCTTTCCCTCGCAGAAAAGACGTGCGGCACGGGGGAGAATCTTCCACTCAGCCTGTTCCATAACACGTTTCTGAAGAATTTCGGGGGTGTCGCCGTTTCTGACCTCAACTGCCTTTTGCAGAATGATAGGTCCTGCGTCACATTCCGCTGTTACAAAATGAACGGTAGCGCCTGTTACCTTTACGCCCTTTTTAAGTGCTTCCTCGTGAACGTGAAGTCCGTAGTAGCCCTTTCCGCAGAAAGAGGGGATAAGGGCGGGGTGAACGTTTATCATCTTATACCTGAACGCATCGCATACCTGCTCGTCAAGTATTGTCATAAAGCCTGCGTAGATAACAAGGTCAGCCTGCTCTTCCTTTAAAGCGTCAGCCATAGCCTTGCTGTAAGCGGCAACATCGGCATAGTCACGTCTTGCGAGCACTCTTGTCTTTATGCCGTTATCTGCGGCTCTTGTCAGTGCGTAGGCATCGGGCTTTGACGCAATCACGCAGGTGATTTTACCTCCGCCGAGTCCCTCGGACTTTTCGGCATCAATAAGCGCCTGCAGGTTAGTTCCGCCGCCCGATACAAGTACAACGATATTTTTCATATTACTCAATTATGATGCCCTCGTCACCCTTGATTATTTCACCGATGCAGTAGCTTTCAACGCCTGCGTTTCTGAGTATCTGTACAGCTTCATCGGCATCGTCCTTGTCAACTACAACGGTCATACCGATACCCATATTGAAAGTATTGTACATATCGTGTTCGGAGATGTTTCCGACTTCCTGTAAGTGCTTGAAGATATAAGGCACTTCGTAGCTGTGCTTTGTAATCTTTGCTGTGAAGCCGTCGGGGAGTGAACGGGGAACGTTCTCGTTGAAGCCGCCGCCTGTGATATGCGAGATAGCCTTTACGTTCTTCTTTGAGATAAGCTCCAAAATAGGCTTTACATATATCTTTGTAGGTGTAAGGAGCGTTTCACCGAGAGTTTTTCCTGTGGGGAGAACTTCATCGAGAACTTCCTTGCTGTTTATGTTGAACACCTTTCTTACAAGAGAGAAGCCGTTTGAATGAACGCCTGTGGAAGCAAGGCCGATTATGATGTCGCCTTCCTTTACGGTGCTGTTGTCGATTATCTTCGACTTGTCAACGACACCGGTTGAATAGCCTGCGATGTCATATTCGTCTTCGGGCATCATTCCGGGATGCTCAGCGGTTTCGCCGCCTATAAGCGCACAGCCTGACTGTACACAGCCGTCAGCAACACCCTTTACTATAGCGGCTACCTTCTCAGGTACGTTCTTGCCTATAGCAATATAGTCAAGGAAATAAAGAGGCTTTGCACCGCAGCAGATTATGTCGTTTACGCACATAGCGACCGCATCTATACCGATCGTATCGTGCTTATCCATCAGCATTGCGAGCTTGAGCTTTGTGCCGACACCGTCTGTACCCGAAACGAGTACGGGTTCTTTCATATCTGCAATATCAAGCTGGAACAGACCGCCGAATCCGCCTATGCCTGTAAGCACACCGGGGATATTGGTGCGTTCAACGTCCTTTTTCATCAGACGAACACCTTCGTAGCCTGCGGTAACGTCAACGCCTGCTGCTTTATAGCTTTCTGAAAAACTGTTCTTCATAATAATAATTCCTTCCGTTTGGGGACTGATGTCCTTATGTGGTGGTTTTTTCTTTGCTTTCGCTGATTTTCCTGTCGAATTTATCCTTGTGCATTTCCGTGGGAATATTCGTGGGGTATTCTCCGCTGAAACAAGCGGTGCAATAACCGCATTCACAGCCGTTTGCGTGTACCGCAAGCTTCTTTGCGTTTTCCACGCTCAGATAGCCGAGCGAATCTGTGCCTATTATGTCGCTGATCTCTTTTATCGAATGATGACAAGCGATAAGGTGTTCTCTCGAATCTATGTCGGTACCGTAGTAGCAGGGATTGAGGAACGGGGGAGCGGATACTCTCATATGAACCTCGGTGGCTCCTGCATCACGCAGTAATTTTACAATCCTGCCGCTTGTGGTGCCTCTTACTATAGAATCGTCTATAAGAACGACACGTTTGCCTTTTACGACACTGGCAACAGCGTTCAGCTTTATACGCACCTTGTCTTCTCTTGACGATTGACCGGGCGAAATAAAGGTTCTGCCGATGTATTTGTTCTTGATGAAGCCGATGCCGTAGGGAATACCCGACTGGTGAGAATAGCCTATGGCGGCATCTATTCCGGAATCGGGAACGCCGATTACTATATCCGCCTGCACGGGATGCTCAAGCGCTAAGAATGCGCCTGCACGAAGTCTTGCCTCGTGAACCGATGCACCCTCTATGACCGAGTCGGGACGTGCAAAGTAGATATATTCAAAAACGCATAAAGTATGCGGGCGCTTGCCGCAATGATCTTTTATTGAGCGTACTCCGTTTTCATCGAATACAACAATCTCGCCTGGGAGCAGATCTCTTACGAACTTAGCACCGACTGAGTCAAGAGCGCAGCTTTCGGAGGCAACTATATATGTTCCCTCGTTTGTTATGCCGTAGCAGAGCGGTCTGAAGCCGTTCTCGTCACGGGCGGCAATCAGCTTTGCAGGCGACATGATAACGAGCGAATATGCGCCGTTTATCTTATTCATCGCACGGTTGAGAGCTTCTTCTATAGACGGAGCTTCAAGCCGTTCCTTTGTTACAAGGTAGCTTATAACTTCTGTGTCGCTTGTCGTATGGAAGATAGAGCCTTGTTTTTCAAGCTCGTGACGTAACTCGTAAGTGTTTACAAGGTTTCCGTTATGGGCGAGAGCCATTCTTCCTTTATAATGATTTACCAGAATAGGCTGGGCATTAAGACGTGCATTTGCTCCTGTCGTGCCGTAACGCACATGACCTACCGCCATATTGCCCTGTCCCAGTCCGTCAAGGCGCTCGGGAGTGAACACATCGTTCACAAGACCGGTGTCCTTGTAGGAGTTGAAAACGCCGTCATCGTTCACAACGATGCCGCAGCTTTCCTGTCCTCTGTGCTGTAATGCGAATAATCCGTAATATGTTGTTGCGGCAACGTTGGTCTTTTCTTTTGCAAAAACGCCGAACACGCCGCATTCTTCATGCAAACCGCTTGTCAATGGAGTCATTCCTTTCCGTTCCAGCAATAAGTGCAAAGCTCACACTGTGGCTTGCCTATTGCCCGTACAGTTCCGTCAAGCGACTGGAATTCAAGCGATGTCAGCTTTAGTCTGCGGCATATTTCGTCACGCAGTTTCTTTCCACGCTCTGTGTTGGTGTCACTGTACTCGTCGATAAATCTGATACCATCTGCACCCTCGGCCTCATCAATTATCTGTCTTGCAATCAGCTCCATCTCCGATGTGCTGCGGGAGAAGTTGAGATACTTACAACCGTACATTATCGGAGGACAGGCGCTGCGCATGTGTACTTCCTTAGCACCGTTCTCATAAAGGAACTCTACTGTTTCTCTCATCTGAGTTCCTCTTACTATGCTGTCGTCAACGAACAGCAGTTTTTTACCCTCAATAAGCTCGTGGACCGGAATCAGCTTCATTTTAGCTACCTGATTTCTCATTGTCTGGTTGGTAGGCATAAAGCTTCTGGGCCATGTGGGAGTGTACTTGATAAAAGGACGTGCGAACGGGATACCGCTCCTGTTTGCGTAGCCTATTGCGTGAGGTACGCCCGAATCCGGAATACCGCATACATAGTCAACGTCGGGCAGCTTGCCGTTCTTTATATCGTTCTCCGCCATAATCTCGCCGTTGCGTGTACGCATCGTTTCAACGGTCACACCCTCATATACCGCATTCGGATAGCCGTAATATGTCCACATGAACGAGCATATATGCATTTTGCTTTCATCGCCGTCGCTCAGCACTTCACAGCCGTCCGCAGTTATCATATCTATTTCGCCGGGACGAAGCTCTTTATATGTGCTGTAGCCGAGCTTCTGGAATGCGAATGATTCAAGGGATACGCAGTATCCGTCGCTCCTTTTTCCTACAATGATAGGAAGTCTGCCGTACTGATCCCTTGCGGCGATAATTCCGTCCTTTGTAAGAATGATAAGGGACATTGTACCGTCAATCTTGCTTTGAGCATATCGTATGCCTTCTGTAAAGTTGTCCTTCTGTGCGATAAGCGCACCGATGAGCGAGCCGGAGTTTATACTTCCGCTGCTCATTGTTTCAAAGTTTGCACAGCCGTTCTCAAGCAGCTCGGTTGAAAGCTGTTCGGCATTTCTGATTATGCCGACACTGCATATCGAATAAATACCGAGCTTTGAACGCACCAGCAGGGGCTGAGGGTCGGTATCGCTGATACAGCCGATACACAGCTTTCCCCTCATATCCGTAGCGTCCTGTTCAAACTTTGTTCTGAACGGTGAGTTTTCAATACTGTGGATAGCACGCTGAAAGCCTCTGTCGGGGCTGTATGCGGTCATACCGCCTCTGCGTGTTCCGAGGTGGGAGTGATAGTCTGTTCCGAAGAAAACATCGGTTATGCAGTCGTTGTTTGACGCCGCACCGAAAAATCCACCCATATATTATCCTGCCTTTTCCTGTTAGATTCTTTTCAATTGTCGGGATTATTTTCCCATAAGACGCTTCATTATTTCAGCGTAAGCGTCCTCAACACCGCCCATATCACGACGGAAACGATCCTTGTCGAGCTTCTCGTGAGTTGTGCTGTCCCAGAAACGACAGGTGTCGGGAGAAATCTCGTCAGCAAGAATTATTGTGCCGTCTGAGGTCTTACCGAATTCAATCTTGAAGTCGATAAGGTCGATGTTGAGCTTCTTGAAGAAGTCGAGCATAAATTCATTTACCTTGAAAGCGTACTTTGAGATAAGGTCGATTTCTTCCTTTGTTGCAAGACCGAGTGCAAGCGCATAGTAGTCGTTGATGAAAGGATCGCCCAGATCGTCATTCTTGTAGCTGAATTCAAGTGTGGGGCAGAGGAGCTTTGTGCCTTCCTCGATGCCGAGCTTCTTTGAGAAGCTGCCTGCGGCTACGTTTCTTACGATTACTTCGAGGGGAACGATAGAAACCTTTTTAACGAGTGTTTCTCTGTCGTTCAGCTCTTTAACAAGGTGAGTGGGAACACCTGCTTTTTCAAGCAGACCGAACATATAGTTCGTCATTTTGTTGTTGATAACGCCCTTACCTGAGATAGTGCCTTTCTTGAGGCCGTTGAATGCTGTTGCATCATCCTTGTAGGATACGATAACAAGGTTGGGATCATCGGTTGCAAATACCTTCTTTGCCTTTCCTTCGTAAAGCTGTTCTTTCTTTTCCATTTTGTTTATCCTTTCTTCAGCGGCTGTGCCGTATTTATTGATTACATTATATATAGTACACCGATTAAAGCTCGGCAAGTACCTGCTCCATTTTTTTGTCAGCCTCAAGAACCTTTGCAGTCTGTGCTGCACGGTATGCCTTCATCTTTTCCATAAGGGCATCGTCTGATACCGCAAGGATCTGTACGGCGAGGAATGCCGCATTTGCCGCACCGTCAATAGCTACTGTAGCGACGGGAACGCCGGCAGGCATCTGTACTGTAGACAGAAGTGCGTCTATGCCCTCAAGTGCGCTTGCTTTTATCGGGATGCCGATAACGGGCAGGGGAGTCTGACCTGCGATAGCTCCGGCAAGGTGAGCGGCTTTGCCTGCGGCGGCAATGATAACGCCTGTGCCGTTCTTCTCGGCATTTCTTGCAAACTCGGAAACCTCTGCGGCGCAACGGTGAGCGGAGAGAACACGAAGCTCTGTAGGAACTCCGAAGTCCTTAAGCACCTGAGCCGCTTTTTTTACGATAGGCAGATCGGAATCGCTGCCCATTACTATGGCTACTTTTTTCATTTACGAACATCCTTTCAGAAAATAAATAAAGCTGTGTAATCCAATTGCACAGCTTAAAAAATACACTTATTCTTATAATACGGCGTAGAAAAAGACATATATGAAAATTTACCGAAGCTTATCAAAGCTGTTGTAAGCTGTATTTTATTCATAGATCTCATGCTTTCCCTCCGTACTTGTTACTATATCATTTTACCTTATTTTAATAACAAATTCAAGTGCTAAAGCAGAAAATCTCTTAAATTGTGCTTTTTCAACAATAGCGGCGCTTTGTTTTTGTGCTATATGTACATTAATTACTTTACAAACTTTCTGTGAACTAAATTAGCATAAAATCGTTTACACGACGTTACAATGGAAGAATATCCGATTATAGAGCGGAAAATAGAGAAAATCAGTAATCAAGTTGCGACCGAATTGTTACAAAAATGTAACAGATTTTTGTGCATGATGACGGAAAAGTGCCAAAAAAACATTTTTTGTAATCGTTTACGGTAAAAAAACACAATTGCGGGCTTAAAATGCTTGCAAATTTGTGAAATCTGTGATATGATTATGTCAACGAGGAAAAAGTGAACAAAACTTTTGACAAGCTACAGGTCTTTTTAGTGAATTATCCATTGTTACATATACGGCAGTATATACCGTTATGTCACAGGAGCTTCAACCGGAAGCCTGTTCTTACCGGGGATTGTTTACGGCTCCTCTTTAATGAGGCCGTAAGGTCAGGCAGTGAAAGCGATAGCTATTCACAACAATGAATACTTCTGGAGGAATTACCAATGAAGAAAAGAATTTTAGCAGCTGTATTAGCATCTGCATCAATTCTGGGCGCAGTAGCAGGCTGCTCAAGCAACGCTACAAGCTCAGCAGGATCTTCTACAACAGATTCGAGCAAGACTGAAAACTCAAGCAAGACTGAAGACTCAAGCAAGACTGATGATTCAAGCAACGCAGGAACTTCCGATAAGTTCACACTTAAGGAAGGCGAAGGCAAGACTCTTAACATCGCTGTATGGAACGAAGAGTTCAAGAATTACTTTGATAAGTACATAAAGGCTAAGATGCCTGAGGGTGTTACAGTTAATTTCAAGATCACTGAAAACAAGGACAATGCTTATCAGAACAAGCTCGATGAAGACCTTCCCAAGAACGAAGCTGCATCTGCTGACGACAAGATCGATATGTTCTTATTCGAAGCTGACTACGCTCTCAAGTATGTTAACTCAGAGTACACACTTGATGTTAAGTCACTCGGTCTTACTGACGAAGATCTTTCAGGTATGTATCAGTATACAAAGGACGTTTGCACAACTCAGGATGATGCAAAGTTACTGAAGGGTGTTTCATGGCAGGCAACTCCCGGTCTGTATGCTTACAGACGTTCAATTGCTAAGGACGTTCTCGGCACAGATGATCCCGCGAAGGTACAGGAAGCTCTCGCTGACTGGACAAAGTTTGACGAAGTAGCTGCTAAGGCTGCTGATAAGGGTTACAAGATGCTCTCAGGTTATGATGATGCATACAGAACCTTCTCAAACAACGTTGCTGCTCCTTGGGTTAACGAAAACAAGGAAATCATCGTTGACGCCAACATCATGAAGTGGGTTGACCAGACTAAGACATACACAGACAAGGGTTACAACAACAAGACATCTCTTTGGTCTGATGCTTGGGCTGCTGACCAGGGTCCCGACGGTAAGGTATTCGGCTTCTTCTACTCAACATGGGGCATCAACTTCACACTTGCAGGTAACTCACTTGCAGTTAAGGAAAAAGACGGCGGTAAGCTCGAAGTAGGTAACGGCGGTTACGGTGACTGGGCAGTTTGCTACGGTCCTCAGGCTTACTTCTGGGGCGGTTCTTGGCTCGCTGCTGCAAAGGGCACAGATAACGCTACATTAGTTGGCGATGTTATGAGAGCATTCTGCTGCGACAAGGACTTCGGTCTTCAGTTCACAAAGGATACTCAGGACTACTACAACAACGAAGCTGCAATGAAGGAACTCGCTGCTTCTGACTTCAAGTCAGCATTCTTAGGCGGTCAGAACCACATCGCTCTGTTCGTTGAAACAGCTCCCAAGATCGACATGAGCAAGATTTCTGTCTACGACCAGGGTCTTAACGAGACATTCCAGGCTAAGTTCAAGGAATACTTCGACGGTACTGTTGATAAGGATACAGCACTCAAGAACTTCTATGGGGCTGCTATTGTTAAGTATCCTGAGCTCAAGAAGCCCGCTAACGCATAATAAAGGCTTTGTGGCTTAAACAATATTGACCTTCATCTTGACTGCGGGTTCTGTGAATTCGCAGTCAAGTATGTTAATGGGGCGAATTACGGATGTTTCCGCCTTATTAACATACTTGACTGCTCAAGATGGAGAATATACTGAGATTTTTATAAGGAGTGTTTTTATGGCTCAGGCAGCTAACGCAGGAAGCGCGCCGGTAAAAGCCAGAAAAGGACAAATCGGGAAATATAAAAAATGGGGCTACATATTTATGCTCCCGTTCATATTAGTTTTCCTTGTTTTCCAGGCTTGGCCGCTTATTCAGACTTTCTATTACAGTATGTTCAAATACTTCAAGTCGGGTCTTAGTTGGATAGGACCGGAGTTTGTCGGATTTGATAACTTTGTGGCAATTTTTGATATGAGTTCAGGTAACAATATACTTGCACTCACATGGAATACGCTTATCATGTGGGTACTGGGATTTGTTCCGCAGATAATCATTTCATTACTTTTTGCTTACTGGTTTACTAATGTAAGACTTCGTTTAAGATGTCTTGGATTCTTCAAAACTGTAATGTATATGCCTAACCTTATCATGGCATCTGCATTTGCAATGCTGATATTCTCAATATTCTCCGATATCGGACCTATCAACGAGCTTATCAAGCACACTACCGGCGGCGAGGCTTTCAGATTCCTCAGCTATACGGGCAGTACGATGGGACTTGTAGCGTTCATGAACTTCATTATGTGGTTCGGTAACACGACAATTCTGCTGATGGCGGCAATGATGGGTATCAACGAATCTGTTATTGAGGCTGCTGAAATCGACGGTGCAAGCAGCTCACAGATATTCTGGAAGATAACTCTTCCTCTTATCAGACCTATACTCGTATACGTTATGATCACTTCGCTGATCGGCGGTCTTCAGATGTTCGATGTACCGCAGATCCTTACCGGCGGTCAGGGAGGCCCGAATAACACTACCAAGACGCTTATCATGTATCTGAACGAACAGATCGGTACATCTAAGAACTATGGTATGGCAGGTGCGCTTTCAGTAATTATATTCATTGTATGTGCGGCACTCAGCCTGGTTGTTTACTACTTCTTTGCTGCTGACAGAAGCAACAAGAAGTCTAAAAAAGGAGGTAAGTAAGTATCATGGCAAAAAAGGAAAAGGTACTTGAACATACCTCAGCACTTCAGCAGAACAGAACAGATCCGGATATGAAGGTAAAGCCTACGCTTATTATTCACAGAATAATCTGTTATATCGTTCTTATCTTCTTCTCAATCCTGTGTTTGTTCTTCTTCTACATCCTGCTTGTTAACGCAAGCCGTTCACATTACGATATTATGTCCGGCTTCTCGTTCCTGCCGGGAAATCAATTTATCAATAACTTCCAGAGTGCGATCTCAAACACAACGATACCTGTTATAAACGGTGTTATCAACAGCTTGATTATCGCAACGTGTACAGCAGTATTATCAATTTATTTCTCGGCAATGACAGCGTATTCAATTCATGTATATGACTTCAAAGGTAAGAAATTTATCTTTAACTTCATATTACTTATCATGACGATTCCTACACAGGTTTCTGCGCTCGGTTTCTTCAGTATGTGTACCGACTGGGGACTCAGAGATACATATATTCCTCTTATAGTTCCTGCTATTGCGGCTCCTGCAGTGTTCTTCTTCATGATTCAGTACATGAAGAGCTCGCTTCCTATTGATATTATCGAGGCAGCAAGAATTGACGGTTCGGGCGAATTCAGAACATTCAACACGATTGTTCTTCCTATGCTGAAGCCTGCTCTTGCAGTACAGGCAATATTCAGCTTCGTTGCATCATGGAACAACTACTTCCTTCCTTCGTTGATCATTGATACATCAACAAAGAAGACAATGCCTATCATGATTGCACAGCTTCGTTCAGCAGACTTCTTAAAGTTCGATATGGGTCAGGTTTATATGTTCATTTTCATAGCAATCATACCTGTTATCATCGTTTATTTCTGCTTATCGAAATTCATCATCGCCGGTGTTTCACTCGGTGGTGTAAAGGAATAAGACAATTTTGGGTTAATATATTTTATACAGAAACGGCATCGGAAATTTTCCGGTGCCGTTTTGCCGTATATAATGCCGTGACAGCAGTGCGGTATTTGCTTTACAGTGAATCGACTAAGAGAGAAGCATAAGAAAATCCCCTGTTAATCGCTTAACAGGGGATCAGAGTTTATTCGGTTATGATTAGCCAAGTCTTGCTTCGAGATCAGCGAGTTCCTGCTTTAAGCCGTCGGGGAGCTTGTCACCGAACTGCTTGTAGAATTCCTTCATCTCTTCTACTTCCTTCTTCCAGAGGTCTCTGTCAACTGCGAGCAGCTTGTCTTCAACTTCTGATGTAACCTCATCCTCGATACCCTTGAGGTTGATGTCACCCTTCTTAGGAAGGTAGCCGATAGGAGTCTTTTCAGCGTCGATTGTACCTTCACATCTCTTGATGATCCAGTCGAGAACTCTCATGTTGTCGCCGAAACCGGGCCAGATGAAGTTGCCGTTCTCGTCCTGCTTGAACCAGTTAACGTTGAAAATCTTAGGAGCCTTGTCGCCGAGCTTCTTGCCCATATCAAGCCAGTGTGCCCAGTAATCAGCCATGTGGTAGCCGCAGAAGGGCTTCATAGCCATAGGATCGTGACGGAGTACGCCTACTGCACCTGTAGCAGCTGCTGTTGTTTCAGAAGAAACTGCAGAGCCTACATATGTGCCGTGCTGCCAGCTGAATGACTGGTAAACCAGAGGAGTTGTAGCTGCACGTCTGCCGCCGAAGATGATAGCTGAGATCGGAACACCCTGGGGGTTGTTGAACTCAGGTGAAATGCAGGGGCAGTTCTGAGCGGGAGCTGTGAAACGTGAGTTAGGATGAGCGAGCTTGTTGCCTGCTGCTGTGTATTCCTTACCGTTAACCTTGTTGCCCTTCCAGTCTGTTGCATTCTCGGGAGGATTCTTGTCAAGACCTTCCCACCAAGCTGTCATATCATCATTGTTGATAGCAACGTTTGTGAAGATTGTGTTCTTTCTTGTAGATGCAAGTGCGTTGTAGTTGCTCTTTGCGTTTGTACCGGGAGCAACGCCGAAGAAGCCGTTCTCGGGGTTGATAGCGTAAAGTCTGCCATCGGGACCCTGCTTCATCCAAGCAATATCGTCACCTACTGTGAATACTTCATAGCCTGCCTTCTTGTATCCCTCGGGAGGAATAAGCATAGCGAGGTTTGTTTTACCGCAAGCTGAGGGGAATGCTGCTGTGATATACTTGATGTCGCCATCGGGCTTCTTAACGCCGAGGATAAGCATATGTTCAGCCATCCAGCCTTCCTTCCAACCCTGGTAAGAAGCGATACGGAGTGCGAAGCACTTCTTGCCGAGCAGTACGTTACCGCCGTAAGCTGAGTTGATAGACCAGATTGTGTTGTCTTCGGGGAACTGAACGATGTATCTCTTTTCGGGATCAACATCAGCCTTTGAGTGAAGGCATCTTACGAAGTCGTTGGAGTCATCGGGCAGGTTCTTGAAAGCCTGTGCACCCATTCTTGTCATAATGTCCATGTTGAGTACAACATAGATAGAGTCTGTCAGTTCAACACCAACCTTAGCGATAGGTGAGCCGATAGGTCCCATTGAGTAGGGGATAACGTACATTGTACGACCCTTCATAACGCCGTCGTAGAGCTTTGTCAGCTTAGCGTACATTTCCTTAGGATCCATCCAGTTGTTTGTAGGACCTGCATTCTCCTTCTCTCTTGAGCAGATGAATGTTCTGTCTTCTACACGGGCAACGTCGTTTTCAGCTGTTCTGTGATATAAGCAGCCGGGGAGCTTTTCCTGGTTGAGCTCAATCATCTCGCCTGTTGCGATAGCCTCGTCACGAAGCGCCTTGAGCTGCTCCTCGCTGCCATCGATCCATACAACCTTGTCGGGCTGTGTGAGGGCTTTCATTTCTTCAACCCACTTTAAAACATTCTGATTCTTTGTCATAACCGATTGTTCTCCTTTTCTTTATTTTATCAGCTTATGCTGATGAAAGTCATTCGGTAGGGAATTACCGATACGGTTCATCGTACCTTGTTCCCCATTTACTATTATAAACTATTTTTTGCAATAGGTCAATAGCAAAATTGCAAAAACGGCAAAAAAATTGCACAAAGTAAGCGTTATACAACCGTCTTTATTTTACAGCATCTAAAACTCCCGAATCCGGCTGTATAAAACAAAGTAAGTATAGTCAACGCACACCTTGTGCTTTTAATTTTATTATTTTAATATCTACTGATTTTAAAGGAATTAAATGTCAGCTTTGACTTCCTTGCGAAGCAGTATTATCGCAAGAAGGTTCGGTATTGCCATAAGGCCGTTGAACAGGTCGGATACGTCCCATACGACTGTTGCCTGAATCACTGCGCCCACGAAAGCGGTAACAATGAAAATTGCAAGATATACGCCTACCCACTTCTTTGTGAAAAGGTAAACGAAACAGCTTCTGCCGTATATCCACCAGCCTGTAACTGTTGTTATCGCAAAGATGAACGTTGCGATGCTGAGGAATGCACCGGCAAAGTCACCGAGTCCGTCCTGGAATGCTATCAGCGCCATATCAAAACCAACGCTTGATTTCTGATCTGCACCGCTTGAAAGAATGCAGAGTGCTGTCATAGTGCAGATAATGATAGTATCAATGAAAACCGAAAGCATTGCCCACATACCTTGCGTATGGTGCTTGTCGGCGCTTGAGTTTGCATTAATCATTACTGAGGAGCCAAGACCGGCTTCGTTTGAGAATACGCCACGTTTTACGCCCCACTTCATAGCCTCGAGCATTACAACACCGACAGTTCCTCCGCCTACAGCCTTGAATGAAAAAGCTTCTGTGAAAATGCGTGCGAATACAGAAGGAACATTTTCAATGTTCATTATAATTACAGCAAAACAGCCGAGCAGATAACCGCCTGCGGCTATCGGAATTACCCACGATGTAACTTTACTGAGGCGGTGTATGCCTCCGGGTGCTATTGCGGCAATTACTGCGGCACAAAGAATTCCCGATACCCATAGAGGTACTCCAAGACAGTTCTGAAGTGCCATTGAAGCCGAATTCACCTGAGCCATATTACCTATGCCGAAGCTGGCACCTATACAGCAGACAGCGAACATTCCCGCAAAGAACGCACCGAGCTTTTTGCCGCCAAACGCTTTTTTTATGTAGGCGAACGGTACGCCGCCCGTAAGGCCGTCCGATTGCACGGTTCTGTATTTTGCACCGAGATAGTTTTCGGCAAAGCTGGTAGCCATACCGAGAAGTGCGGAGATCCACATCCAGAATATTGCACCTGCACCGCCAAAAGCAATAGCGCTTCCTATTGCGATAATATTTCCTGTTCCTACTGTTGCACCGAGTGCGGCGGTAAGGGTTCTGAAAGGCGAAACCTTCTTTCCGTCAGCCTCAGGCTGTTTTGTAAGGAGTGTACGCTTTATTATAGTAGGGAAGTGCAGTACCTGCAAGCATCTGGTTCTTATTGTGAAGATAATTCCCGAACCTGCAAATAGTATAAGCACCGGTATGCCCCATACTATATTTTCGTTTATCCACTCTAATATTTCCATACTGACTTGTTCCTTTTCATCAAGCACAGACGTGGGAGCCTGTACGTTTTATATATTGATTGTATTCCCGAAAATCACCGATTATGACGGGAAAGCTTCACATCACGAATAATCTCGGCATTTCAGGGGAATTTCCGATTAAAAATAGTATATAAAAAAAGTAAAATCTGATAAAATTTTGAATAGTTACTGCTTGTTAATAATTAAAAGCAAAAGTATACAAGTCGAAAAATAACCCCTCCGGTTTTCCCGGAGGGGCGTAAAAACCTATT
>OLXK01000446.1_pt1 | contig 40507 bp, 35 predicted proteins | sample 1674321 | NCBI WGS metagenome assembly OLXK01 (sample SAMEA103958162, study PRJEB25191) | human gut metagenome | reverse complement strand
CTGTTCCAACATTGATTAGATCTCCACTGTAAGTTAATGTGTAATCTGTACCTTCCGCTAATGTTGTATTTAACTTAGAATCCGTTACCGTTAATCCATTGATGTGTTCATTTCCATCATAAGTTGAATTAATTGGATTTGTTACTGTAATACCAGTCTTTTCATCATCTGGATTAATTGACTTAGGAGTAATTGTCAATGAGCCATCATTTACTACAAATCTTACTTTTTCATAGTTTGTATTTGTGTTCGCAAATTGATCAGCCGCAAGATTCATAGGATATGTACCTGCTTCAGTACCTTTAGCTTCTGCATTTCCATTGAATGTGAAATCATCTGTTGTATACTTACTTCCTTCAGTGATTGCTACATCGTATCCACTTACTGACTTTTCATTTCCATCATATTCAACTGAATCTGAATGACCAGTAATTGTTACAACAACTTCACCATCTTCAGCAGTGACTCTTAAGTCACCTTCTACTTTTTTAATATTGTAGTTAGAAGCTTTTGTGTTTGACTTCAATTCATATGTGAATGTGTTCTTACTTTCACCAACCTCTGTCTGACTTCCAGTTACTGTATAAGTTGCACCTTCATCCTTAGCGAATCCATCACTACTTACCGTTACTTCACCATTTGTCAATGCTTCCTTATTATAAACTCTAGAAGCAGATCCACTTGTCAATGTTACATCACGTTTAGTGATTTGGTAAGTTGTAGTTGTTTCACCACTATAGTTTCCAATACCTTTAATAGTTACTGTTACAGTTCCAGCATTTGTTACATCATCACTATAAGCTAATGTGTAATCCATATCTTCTACTAATGCTTTACCTGTCTTAGTATCTGTAACTGTTGGTTTATTCCTATGTTCTTCACCATTATACTTAGAATTTTCTGGCTTTGTTACTGTAATACGCTTTTGATCATCAATAGACTCACGATTGATTGTCAATGATCCATCTTCGACTACAAATGTTACCTTCTTAAAGTTACTATTTGTGTTACTAAATTGAGCTTCAGCTAGGTTCATCTTATAGGTACCAGCTTCAGTACCTTCAGCCTTTGCTTGACCTGTAAACTTAACATCATCCTTTGTATACAATTTGTTAGAAATATCAGTAATTTCATAACCTTCTACTGAATGTGGGTTTCCATCATAAGTTGCAGTATCTTCGTAACCTTTAATTGTTACTGTTACTTCAGCATCAACTTCAGTAATACTCAATGTACCTTCATGCTTAGTAATTGAATAGTTACTTTCTTTAAAGTTTTCACCTTCAGTAATAACGATTGTATTTGTGACAACACCTTCACTTACATTTGTGACAGATCCAGTTGCCTTAACTTCTTTTACTTCATCTTTAACAAATCCATTAGTAATTGTTACATTAGGTCTAGTTAATGGAGTTCCATCATAATCCTTAGAATCTGTTTGACTCGTTAATGTTACTTTACGCTTAGAAATTGTTAATGTTCCATTAATCTTATTTACGATTACTTTATCCGTTACATCAACACCGCCTTTAGTAACTTTTGCTGTACCAGTAATTTCAGTATTATAAGTACCAAAATCTTTACCTTTAGCTTCTGCTGTTAAACCAGTTACTTCATATCCAGCAGTAACATCTTTAATTCCTTCAACCTTCTGTACTTCACCATTATATGGAAGTGTATTACTATTTGCGGTAACTTTAATCACAGTTTTCTTAACCCAAGTTGCATATAAATCATTACTTGAATCTGCATTCACTCTGACTTTTTCACCAACTGCATATTTAGCATTACCTTTTTGAGCATCTTCCATTGATGTTGCCCAACCAGCAAAGTAGTAATCTTCACCTGGAGCTGAATAATGTAAATTAGATGTACTTTCTAAAGCAACTTCAACGTTATTCAAAATCGCAACGCTCTGATCTTCACCATTACCATTACCAGGATGATAATTTAAGATTGCTGAAGTTTCTGAATCACCAAATATAGCTGTTAAAGTGATCACATTCTTGTCATCTGCCAAATCTTTATTAACTTCAAAGTTTTGACCAGGCTGATATACATTACCATCTAATTGCCAACCTAAGAATTTCTTACCTTTTTTTGTTACACCACTAGCAACTGTAGCTTTAGCACCACCCGCATAAACATTGTTATCTTTTGGAGCCTCTACACCATCTGCTACATACTTAACTGTAAGCTTACCATTGTATAACCACTTACCAATAACATTAGTATCTTTTAAAATTGCATCATTCGCATTGAATGCTTCAATCGTCATATGACCAGCACTATCTGCTACATACCAACCTGCAAATGAATATTCATCCACTGTAGGAATACTTGGTAAAACATCGCTTGCAATTGTACCAGCAGCAACATCGCCATTAACTTTCTTTGAAGTACCATCTGGAGTATTCAAATTATAAGTTAAGTTGATTTTCTTAGCTGTCCATTTTGCGTAAATCTGTAAGTTCGCATTTGGCATTTTTTCAGTATTAAAATCAAACTTAGTTGTACAAGCTTTATCCTTATACCAACCACCAAATAAATAATAATTTGGTAACTCACTAGGTCTAGCAGGCGTATAGTTTTCATAAGACTTTAATGAAGCTGTATACTTAATATTCTTTTCTGTCTTAGTTACACTATTATAGTTATAGTAAGACAAACTATAAGTCTTCAATTTAGAAGCAATACTTACAGGATAATCGTCTAATCGTTTTCCATCATAGACATCCTCTTGTTTTTCCCAATATGAAGAACTTGTACCCGGATTTTTTGCAGTAGTATATTTGTACAAATCATAACCAGCATATTTTTCGTGAACATTTAATGTTCCACCACCTGTTTTTATCGTTTGAACTAATTTATATGAACCATCTGCTTGTTCATTATAATAATGAACTGAGGCTGATCCACTTTTACCCTGTCTATAAAAATTACATGTCGTAACAACGCCATTTGTTGTTATATTGCCTTGATTATCCGCATACCCAGCAGTCTCAAAATCAAATGATGTTAACAAAATGCATCCAGTTCCACCGCCTTTTTCAACAGTCCAATAAGACGAAGAATCCCATGCGCCTTCAGGAAGGTTAGCGCCATATAAACCTGTTACGGTTTTAGTTATCTGCCAATCACTCCATAAGTATCCACCTTTATCTACATGGAAATTAACTGTACATAATACACGATCATAGTAAACATTAATGATTGTTGTACCATCACCAGAGATTTCTACATCTTTACTAGAGTTGTTTGCGTTGTATTTAAATCCTTTATATGTTTTTGAATTTGTGGCAGAAACCCTTGTACCTGTAGTTGCCTTTTTAGTTATAGCTTCTACATATTCATAAGTTTTTTGTGTATCTGTTGCATTCTTGTCATCTGTTACTTTTTGTTGCCAGTAGTTAATTGTATAGTTAACTTTTGCTGCTTTCCAATGTGCTGTTAAATTCATTGGAGAAGTAACTGTTGCACCATTTTTAACCTTAGTTAAACCATTGTACCAACCATCAAATGTATAACCTGGCTTTGTAGGAGTTGTAGATTTATCTAGGACTAGATTGTCACCGTGTAATACGAATTGAGAATCAACAATAGATCCACCATCTGAATTAAATGAAACCCAATAACCTTCTTTAATAATTGCGTATACATTTACAGAAGTTTGGTTTGTTGGAACTGTGATACTACTTGCAATATTTGTAGTTCCATTCTTTTTAGCTGCCCAACCAACTAATTTATGAGTTGAATCTACTTCATAAGATACAGTTGTAAAATCATGTGCTTCATGATCTCCAACTTTTTCTGTACGCATAATTTGTGATCCATCTGGATTTAAGAAGTATACATATAATGCTGCTTCATATCTAGCTGTAATTGTACGTGTTTTAGTTTCAGTAATTTCTGCTTGTTTACCAAAACCAGTAAATGAATTACCAGCTTCATCAACCCAACCTACAAATGCTTGTCCAATCATATCTGGAGCTGTAGGAGCAATCAATGTATCCCCAGACTTAACAATCTGTGTACTTACTGTTGTACCATTCGCAACAAAGTTGAATGTTGTTAATGGGACTTGATTTTCATTCGTAATAACATAAATTGAGAAGTGATCTGCATCAAAGCTCTGTGCATTTGTAGCTACTTCAGTTACTGTACTTGCATCATTAGTAACGTGGTAAACATTTGTTTCTTGAGCTGTAGTTGCTACATTTTCAAAACTGATATTAACAAATCCATTTGGTTGAATTTCAACACCATCTTTGCTTTGAATCGTAACATCTAATGCTACAGCTGATTCAACTTCCATATTCTTTTCAGAAACAGTTTCCTCAACTGCATTTAAGATAGCTTTTCTTGTGATACGTTTTACAACAAGCTTAGAATCTCTTGGTAAAACACCCTCAGCTGCTGTTGCATGAACAACTACATCACCAGCCATCTCACTTTGATCAAACGCCGGATACTCAACTAATTCCTCCTTGACTTCCGGGTCTGCCTCAGCATCGTCTTCATTCTTTTCTTCCGTCTTAGCAGGTTCAGTTGTTTGATTCTCTGTTTCAGTAATCACTTTCTTATAAACAAATTGAACACTCGCAAGATCTGAAGTCACACTTAGACTTGCCTGATCTGCACTTACTGCTTGTGAATTATTGACGATTACATCCTTCAATGTATAACCATCAAAATTCAACATAACACTACTATCTGTATTTAAGCCGTAATTTAAATCAAAATCACGATATGTAGCTGCCTGTAAAACTGTTCCATCTTCAGCCACATAGCTTAACTCTACAGATTTCGTTTCTGGCACTGCAACCTCATTTGCATCCTCTTCTTGTACTTCACTATTATTTTCTACAGTCGTAGTTTGTTCCTGTTGTGGTTCAACAGGCTCTTCTTCTGCATTTACATAGTAAGAGTTTGCTAGTCCAAACTGGATTGCCACCGCAAATGATAATACAATTGCCGCCGCTCTCTTCAAGTTTTTCAACATACAAAGCCCTCCTTTTTGATATGGTTGTAATCCCTTTCATTATCTGATTTTAGTATAGGCTTTGTATGGTTATAGACCGGTTATATAATTTAAAAATCATCTTTTTTCTAAAAAAAGATCTATTGCCCTTATGACAATAGATCCATTTCACTATTTTCCTGAACTTCCAAGTTTTCCAGCCATTCTTTCAGATTCCATAGACTGAAGTTTTTCAAAAGAAATTTCTTCACTCTCTAATTGAGGCATACGCAATAATACACCCTGACAAATTGCTTTTTCATAAGGATAAATAATCGCATCTTCCTTATACTCTACATCTTGCTTTTTAATAACTACACGCTTTGTATTCAAATTTGTAACTGGAGCCATATATTCTCCACGATAACCCGAATCAATCACGCCACTTCTTTGTGCAATCCCCTTTGTTCCTGTTGAACCACGCTCTTTTAGAATCATCACAAACTCTGGATCAAATGCACTCGCCACACCCAATGGAACTAACTTTGTTTCATGAGGCTCAATTACCATGTAATCCTCTTCAAAACATGGGTATAAATCATACCCTGCATCTTCATAACGTTTTTGCGGAACCTTCGCATCCGGCTTAACCTTTGCCCAATATAATTTATTCATAAATCTCCTTCTTGTATATTTCAATTAATTGTTCTAATGAAAATCTAGCATTGGCACTTGAAGTCGAAGGACAATACACTGTTTGAATATTCGGAAAATATTTCTGCATTGTATTCTGACTTGTCCTTCCATTACAAATGACCTTTTCAATATTCTTATATCTATTCAACAATTCCTGTATATCATTTGGCTCTATATCTTTGATTTCACTATCCGCACTTGTCTTTCTTATACACGAATGACAAATATCCCAAAGTGCAATATGTGATGTTTTTAATAATTTTATCTTATCGTTCTCTTGATAAATTGCTTCTAAGACTTTCCAAAATCGGTTTGTCTTATTCGCATAATACATCTGTTCTTTTAAACTAATGACACTTGGCATTGAACCCAAAATCAATACTCTAGAATCTTTAAATACAATGGGATTCAATCCAACTATTCGTTTACACATGTTCCGTAAGCATCATAAGATTTGGCATCTGTAATCTTTACCTTCACAAAAGTACCCAACTCTAAAGGTTCTTCACTTGTAAAGATGACCTGACCATCCACTTCATCCGGAGCATCCGCAGCACTTCTTCCACGATAACGATCCACCAAACCTTCTTTTTCCTCAACTAGAACTTCTATGACCTTACCAATCTTTTCTTGATTCTTTTCTTTTGAAATTTCTTCCTGCACAGCCATCAATCTAGCCAAACGCTCATTTTGGATTTCTTCATCAATCTGACCATCCATATCATAAGCAGGTGTATCTTCTTCCTTCGAATACGTGAAAGCACCCATACGATCCCATTTTATTTCCTTGATGAAATCTACAAGTTCCTCAAATTCTTCTTCCGTTTCTGTAGGGAAACCAACAATCATAGTTGTACGCAAAGTCGCATTTGGAAACATTGTATGAATCTTATCTACAACCTTTAATACATCCTCTTTTGGACCTCTACGATTCATTAATTTCAATAAACGATTGTTCGCATGTTGCATTGGAATATCAAAATAAGGAACGATCTTTTCACTTTCACTCATGGCCTGCAACACATCATCCACAATTTCATCGGGATACATATATAGAACACGAATCCAATGTAAACCTTCTACCTTTGATACTTGACGCAACAATTCAGGAAGCATCAATTCACCATAATTATCCAAACCATATTTTGTAGTATCTTGCGCAATCAATGTTAATTCCTTAACACCAATACTTGCCAAATGATTGACTTCTTCCATAATATCCTCAATTGTACGAGATTTTTGATCTCCACGAATCAAAGGTATTGCACAATAAGCACAACGATTGGAACAACCATCACTAATTTTTACATAAGCCTGCCAAGGATTCCCCGAAATCACTCGTTCAGCCTTATCCAATAATGTATCTGAACCCAAAATTTTTTGTAGCTGACTTGCCAAAGTGTTATATTCACGAATTGGAATCACCGCATCAATTTCAGGAATTTCTTCCCTTAATGTATCTGTATATCTTTGTGCTAAACAACCACACACAATCAACTTCTCTAAGTTACGCTCTTTATATTGCGCCATCTTAAAAATAGTATTAATACTTTCTTCTTTGGCACTTTCAATAAAACCACAAGTATTTACGATAATAGCCTGTGCATCTTTTGGATTTGCCACAATCTCATGGCCACCCCTTTTGATCATACCCATGATTTGTTCTGAATCCACCAAGTTTTTACAACATCCCAATGATACAAAACCTATTTTCATTCTTCATCTTCTCCTTTTCGATGATAAATCATACGACCTTCTAACGCAAAAACACGAGGCCCAAAATGACCTGGCTGCGTTGTATCTAAACTTTGCTTCATCATATACATACGAGCATCTAGATTATCTAACAAAGTCAATACTTCTGCTTCTGGAATCATAGGAAGAACAGGAGATCCAAACTCCATCTTTCCATGATGTGCCAAAACCATATGCTTCAACAATAAAACACACTCTTTATCGTTTACACCTAGCTTTTCAGCCACACGATCCAAACGATTATTCATAATACTGATGTGCCCCAACAAATTCCCCTCATTTGTATATTCAGGAAGAACCGGGCCACTCAACTCATCAATCTTTCCAACATCATGCATCAAGATACCCGCAATCAATAATCCCTTATCCAAGAATGTATATTGTCTACAAATGTCTAAAGCAACACGCGCCATACTAATAGAATGATAGGCAAGTCCTCCCACAAAATTATGGTGGTTTCTTGTAGCTGCTGGATATGTATAAAATAAATCTTTTGTTTCTTCTAACACTTCTTCAACCACACAATACAAATTTGTATTTGTGATTTCATTCATCAAAATCTTTACTTCCTCTTCCATTTCCGTACGAGTCATAGGAGCAAGGCGTACATAATTAGAAATATCCTCATCTTCTAAGACTGTCATCTTTCTTACACGCAACTGAACTGCATTTCTATGAATGATAGAATCTCCAATCACTTCTACAACTTGTCCAGCTTTATATTGTTCAATCTGCTCATTCGTTAAATTCCAAAATTTTGCATCCAATACACCCGTTGCATCCTCTAAAATCAAAGACAAATAAGGCGTATCCTTCACGGTTTTTCCCTTGTCACATTTTGAAATCAAACATTTAACATTTACTTTTTGTTCCTGTGTAATCTCATTAATTCTCATTCATTTTCCCCTTCCAAAACTTCTTTTATAGCCGATATATTAAACCCTTTACGAACACAATACGTTTGAATCTTCTGATTACGCTTAGGCTGATCAAACGTCGCATATAAACGCTTAGCTTTCGCAATTGTTCTTTGTAGTGCCTCATCATCATTTTCATCCAATTCAATCGATTCTGAGACTTGTTTGGCAATCTCAAACGAATATCCTTTCGTAACCAATTTATTGACTAAAGTCTGTCTTTGCATACGACTCGACTGTTCCTTGATAGAATGCGTTAAACGACGAGCTAACTTGGTTGCATTGCTACGCTCTGTTTCTTCATCAAGACAAGCTAGTGCTGCATCAATCATATCATCCTGAACCCCTGCTTTTTTTAATTTTGAATAAATCTGCATTTTGGGCTGTCCATACGAATGCCAAGCTTGTGCCTTATCAAACGCATAATCTTTATCATCAATCCAATGCCGTTCCATAAATTCATTCACAATCTCTTTAGCTTGATCTTCATCCAAACTTAAATATTGCTTACCATACTGTACCATCTGATACGATGTATAATCATTTGAAAGCACACGCTTCTTCATCAGTTCAAACGCTTTATAGAATAACTGCATATCCAAATAATTGTCAACCAAATAGGCATCTAACATTGTATCCTTAGTGATTTTTAAATCAAAGAAATCCTCTGTAGGAATCATTACTTTGACTGGTTCATTATCGCAATCTCGAATCACAGTTAAACGCACAAAATCATCCACCATACGTATGCGTTCCACATGATATGCACGCTTATAATCATCAATTGCCTGATTATAAACACTCAAAGCCTTATGTGCAAACATACTCTCTGTATAAGGAGCTGTTTTTGATACACAGTATTCTCTTAATGCATCTCTTTCCGCTTTGGATTTACTAAAGAAAACATCCCACTTTTGACTTAGTTCATTGGCATCATCAAAATAATATCCAGATTTGCCTTCATCCACCAAATCTTTCAACACTTCATCACGACGGCCAAAAACTAAAAGGCCACTGGCCAATGCCTCAATATATGTCATACCCTGTGTTTCAGAAAGACTTGCCGACACAAAACAATCAAAAGCTGCATAATAATATGCAATATCTTCCTTAGGTATTTTGCCAGTAAAATGCACACGATTCTCTACATTATATTTCTTAGCGAGATCCTGATAATACTCCATATCCGTACCTCCACCTACAATAACCAAATGTAAGTGCGAATCCTTATTTTTACAAATCGCTTCGATGGGAATTTCGATTGCCTTTTCCTTAGCAATACGTCCTACAAAGACAACAATATGATCTTCTTGACTAAAACCTAACTCTTCACGAATCCTTTTAACTCTTGTTTCATCCAAATTTTTACGATCATATTCCGATAGATCTAAACCCGTTGGAACAATATAGATAGGTGCCATCACACCATATTGAATCAATGCTTGTTTCGTTTTTTCACTAGGTGCAATAACAGCTTGAGAGCCATTGGCCATGACACGTGAAAATGCACGAATAAAACTTTTGCCTAATTTTTCTACAGAATCAAATTCAAGCGGATTAAAATAATGCGTATAATCCTCATACATTGTATGATACGTATACACAATTGGAATATGTAATACCTTAGCCATTTGACGACCAAACATACCCACACCCGCCTCAGTTTGAATATGAATCACATCTAGATCCATCTTTTCTATATAGGCATCTGCCGTAAATTGTACTGGGCTTGACATTTTATATCCATAAAATTTTTTTATTTCAAGACCCGGCAAACGAAGAATATGTCCATCTTCATCTTCTGCAATTTTTACTCCCTTATGATTTGTGATAACAAACACAGTGTGTCCTAACTCTTCTAAAGCGTGTTTAAGGGTTGCCACACTTGAAACAACCCCATTAATATCTGGTAAATATGCATCTGTAAACAATCCAATTCGCATACGCTACATCCCTTCTAAATTGATTTTACTTTCTTTTCTTTCATAATAATTCTTAACAAACACAAATAATATTCCACCAATAATCAGCACTATGTGATACGTAGAAAAACGCCATAATACAAGTACAGCACCCGTTAGATCTTTCATTAAGTTATTAAATAATAATGAAAAGACAACTTCCGTACCACCACTTGCTCCAGGAATTGGAATAAAGCTATTGGCCATTGTCACAAAACTTGATAAGGCCATAACGTCAATAAATTCATTCATTTTAAGTGGAATATGCAAGGCTAGCGCAATCACAAAAGGTAAAGAATAATAGAGTGATAAACGTACGATATTTATACATACACAAAGAAAAATACTTTTTTTATCTTTTGCGAGCACCTTAATTTCACGAGTAAAACTAGTCACTTGTAAAGTCCAAGAATCCAACGTTTTTTCTGGATTCTTTAATATATGTAGCTTTGTTAATAGCTGAACTAAAATACGCGAAAGCTTGATATATAAGTTTGGAAATAACGCAATCGTATATAACGCCACAACCACAACTGCATTGACAATATATCCCAACAAGATAATATTGAACCACGCAGATTGAGCACTATAATATGCAAAACGCAAAAGAAACAGAATCGATACATAAACCATCATTGTGGTCTGATAAATAATAAAATCAGCCCACAACAAGCTTGCCCCATCACTCACTTTGATTCCTTGCTTTTTCATAATATAAGCCTGAACAAACTGTCCACCCGTACTACTTGGTGTAATACCTGAAAAGAAAGAACCAATAAAAGCTACAAGCATTCCTTTACCAGGTGTATAATTCTCTGTATATTTTCTTCCTAATATATAATATACAAATCCCCATACCGCAGTAAAAAGAACTCCCCATAATAATACAATGACAAGGCTTAACAGATTCATTTGTGAAATGCACTTTACAACTTGTTGATAATTATCCTTTAGAGCAAACCATAGGGCAAATCCCGTTAAGGCAAGAATAAGCAACAGATTTAGTGCGTACTTCTGTTTTTTCATAAAAACCCCTATTTTTTCTTATTTAATAATTCCTCTTGTTTATCCTTATATGCACTCAAATAAAATTCTCTCCACATATTCAATACGTGTTCTTTCGAATAGAATTCACTCAATAAACGACTTTCATTTTGATACTTCGCGTATACATCTGAATCATTTTTCAACTTTAACAGACAATTTTTAAAACCATCATTATCATTCGCATGCATATAACGATCAAATAAAATATCTTTATATAAATCTAAATCACGAAGCACCAATGGAACATGTAAATTCACCGCTTCTAAAATAGTCATTGGAAACAATTCATTATAGCTTGGCACAAAAAGTACATCCGCCATATTATATAGATCCACCATTTCTTCTCTTGGTACAATGCCTAAAAATTTACAGTTTTTTGGTGGATTTTCCTGTAACTTCTTTAATTCTTCGTACCCATCTGTAATACGACCAAACGAAAAGCCTCCAGCCCATACAAATTGTACATCTGGCATTTCTTTGGCAACATTCACAAAATCAAGCACACCCTTACGCGTTTGTACCTGACCTGCACCCAATACCACAAAAGCATCTTTAGCTACACCATACTTTTTTCGAATGGCAGCACAATCATCATCGGATTTGCGATAGAATTTTTCCTTAGATACATAGTTAGGAATATAATAAATTTTTTCTCGATCAATACCATATTCTACTAATGCATCAATAAAGCTTGGATTTACAACAACCAAGCGATCTGCACTCTTATAAAATTGAATCAAATAAGAACGGAATACATTCAATAATGGTGCCGGAATCTTTAAGCTACCTTCTAAAGTATCTGGCAAAAAATGACAATAGGCTATATTAGCCGCTCTATGATTTTGCATCTTTACATAGAAAGTAGGATCCACTGTATGGAAATGCTGAATATCCGGTGTTTTTATCCAATTGTTGATACCCACTTCAAAAATATCACTTGCTCCTTCTTTAATGAGATTGACCTGTTCTTCATAGGCACTGCCTACACCTTGGCCATCTACTTTATCTGCACTTGAATACATTATAATTCGTATTTTATCTTCCATAAAAATTACACTTCTTTCATCCTCATTATTATATCTCATCTACTATTTGTATGTCCAACTTTCAAAAAGGCAAATGAAAAGCCCCTTTAGCGGGGCTTCTCAAGAAAGTTTTAAGAAAGGGAATTTGATTATGAAGTGAGCCACTATCTTTGGCTCAACAGTATATTACTAAACAATAAAGTGATAGATGTAGTTATATTATGTGAAATTATGTTAACATATGACACAATTATTGTTATTTTTAGTTAATACCATAATAATTTTAATCAAAATATACAAATTTTATTTTTCTTCGTACAAATCAATCTTCTTTAATACACTTTTCTTCCCATTTCTATGAGAAATGAATCCTAAAACAGTAAATAAACCCGATAAAATCAAACCAATCAAAGCAATCCATTTAGCTACATTACGTACGCTCATAGGAATATTAGGAAACATTGGATCTGTCATCCCTGACCATCCCCAGTATGTTACGGCAGCAAATGCCAAAGTTAGAATAAAGGCATTTCTGACCATTCTTCCCACTTTTAATACCATTTCATTTTCTCTTTGGATGACTTCTGCAAGCTGATCTCTTTCTTTGCGGCTCAAACTCATAATAAACGCTCCTTTTCAAATATACATATACTTATTATAAGAAAAAAAGACAGGCCTAACAAGTTAAGCCCGCCTTTAATTGTCTTAAGTGATTATCCTAAGAATCCTACAACAGATCCTACGAATCCGATAACTACGAACAATAACAATACTTTAATTGGAGTAATGTTTTTCTTAGCCATCAACCACCAAGCAAACAATACGAATAACATTGTTAAGATCTTAGGGAAAGCTCCATCTAATTTAGATCCTAATGTTACGTCTGATAATTTACCAGTTTCTGCATCATAAGATTGTGCAATTACAAAGTTAGTTGAAATTGATACCCAAGAAGCTGCCATCGCACCAACGATAACTTGTCCCATAACCAATACTGATTCACGGAACGCAGTTGCTTTTTGTCCTACTAACAATTCAACAGCACTACCACCTAATTCATAACCTTTGAAGTATACGAATTTTTGGAACCAAATTGAAGTTGCGTTCCATACGATGATATAGAATAAAGGTCCTAAAGGTGATCCACCTTCTGCGAAACCTAATGCGATACCTAATAAGATAGGAATGTAAGTACCAACGATCAATGAGTCACCAATACCTGCCAAAGGTCCCATTAGACCTGCACGGATACCGTTGATCATTTCATCATCGATTCCTTCAGCTCCGTTTGCACGAGCTTCTTCCAAACCAGCTGTGATACCAACTACGATAGATCCAATCTGAGGTTCAGTATTGAAGAATGGGTAGTAAGTAGTCATTTTTTCTGATTGTTCTTCGCGAGTAGGATATAATTCCTTAATAATTGGAAGCATTGACCACATGTAACCAAATGTCTGCATGTGTTCGTGTGAGAAACATGTTAAGTTTCCATACCACCAACGCCAGAAAGAACTATTTAATGTTTTCTTAGAAATCTTTTTCATAATTAAATGTCCTCCTCGTCATCATAATCTACAGAAGCACCACCAACAGCACCTGTAGCTTTCATCATTGTCATTTGGTAGTTAATCAATGCGAATACACCACCAACTACTGTAGCAGCAATTAATGTTAATCCCATAGAAGCAGCTAAAGCGAAACCGAACATGAAGTAAACCAAGTCAGAAGTCTTAGATACTACTGATTTTAACAAGATACCAATACCTACTGCAGGAAGTACTGATCCTACTGATAAGATAGCTTTTACATACCATACATTAACATTCAAACTCTGGAACAATTCAGCTACGGCTCCAGATCCATAGTAGCAAAGTAAAGTAACTGGCAAGAATGATAATACAAAGTGTGAAATTAGTGGGAGAACAACATCAACTTTTCCTAAACAATCTAAGTTTCCTTTATCCAATTGAGCCCAGCCCCAGTGTTGCCAAATAAGGTTCATCATAGCTGTTCCGTAGAATAAAGTAATACCGATTACACCAGTCATGGCTGAGATACTAGATGCTAAACCACGAGCATCAGTTCCTCCAAAATCCATACCAGCAGCTTTTGCTCCAACATAAGCCAATGGAATACCAATGTAACTTACGGCACGTAAGTCAGATGCGACTGTTCCACCAGGTGTAACCAATGCGATCCACATTACCTGCATTGGAATACCAATTTGAATACATCCAGATACATCACCTAGGATCAAACCTACGAATAATGATGCAACCAAAGGACGGTTCAATGTGTAGTTACCTACTGTTGTACCTAAGCAAGCGATAGTACTAGCTGCTGTACAACTCATAAGTCCGATTAAAATTGCTTGTAACCAACTCATTATAAATCTCTCCTTTTTCTTTTATTTATCTCAATCTGTTTACTATTCCCACTATTAGTAACCAAATTTAGATCTAAATTTGTCCCAAGTACCGATTGCAGTTTCTTTTAATAATGCAAACAATACTGTGTAACCAGCGTTTGTCAAAGCTTCACATGCTTCAGCTTCTTCTTGAGTAATTGACTGGTTTTGACCTAATTTTGTAGCTCCTGGACGATCATTACATGGTCCGATAACTACTGTTTTAACATCGTTAGGTACGAATCCATCGTCTACTAACAATTCTTTCATATCCACTGGGTTTTTAGTAATTAAGAAATATTTTTTATTAGAATTCTTAACTGTTTCTGCTTTTTCTCTCCAGTGTTCTTTTGTCCAAACAAATACTTTCTTGTCTGTACTAGCCTTGAATGACTGTGTCAATACAGGTGTAGTTGCAGCTTTGTCGTTAACTGCGATAATTCCATCACAAGGGTATTCTTTAGACCATCTTGTAACAATCTGACCGTGGATAATACGATCATCAACACGAATAAAACTAATCATTATATGTCCTCCTTTATTCTGTTTATGCCTTCGCTATATGCGTTATAGCCAAATCCTATAGATCTTCGTCGTCATCATCAGAAGCAACTGTAAAATCAGTTAATCCTGTACGACCTTCGCTTAATAATGTATCTTTTAAATCTTGTACATTATCAAAGTTATCTTTCATTAATACAGCAGTGATTGCAAGAGGCATATTCATACCAGCAATTACTAAAGTATTTTGAAGCAATCCTTTTTGATCCAATACATTCAATGCATTTGTGAATGGAGATCCACTCAAAATATCAGCTAATAAAATGACCTGGTCATCTGCTTTGAAATCTTTAACCAATTCAGCAAAGTTAGATGCAAATTCGTCTGCGCTCATTCCGTCCTTTAAGCTTGTAGACAATACATCTTCACGATCTCCCGTCATCATTTTAACGGCACTGTGTAATCCAGGGGCGAATTCGCCATGGCTTACCATAACTACATATTTCATTATTTTTTCCTCCGCGTTTTCTTATACTCACATTTTATAATAAATATGTCAGCGTTTTCAAGTGTTATTACACATAATTTCACACATTTATACGACTTTTGAACATGAGCATCACATAGAATACACATTCATTATAACCCGTATGAAAACCTTTTCAATTTCCATATGTCACCACTTTTAGATGACAAATGTCATTTTTTAGAAGCAAACAAAAAAACAGCAGAAATTTAACTTTCTACTGTTTCTCCAATAATATATTTAATTCATCATTCAAATTTTGCATTGCCAACTCAATATCCTCATTTGTATCAATGACTCTTCGAATTTCACTATCTGCCATCGAATACAATTGATCATAGCCATCCAGCTTTTTTATCGTGATTGCTTGTTCCATCATATCATCAAAAAAATCTAAGTTATAATTTGAATCCAATGGCGCATCCTCTTGAATATACTTAGTCACATTTTTGGATGTCGACACATTCTTCAACACGGAGACGCCCTGCGAATATTTAAACAAACTCTCTTGCGTTGTCTCATCATAACAAAGTAACTTCAAAAATTCCCAAGCCATTTTTTTCTTAGAGGACATTTTACTGATTCCACAAAGTAAACTATCCATTTGCGATACATTATTGCCACTAGGTCCTGCGGGCATTGGAAGACAATCCCATTCAAAACTTGAATATTTTTTAACGCTCCAAGGATACGGTTTATATGTTCTATATTCACTAAACATCATTGGACAAAAGGCAACCTTGCCTTTATCAAACAATTCACTTGTCACATTCTGATTTCGATTTAAACGATTTAATTGACGCACAAATTCAATAGCTGAATACACATCCTGTTTCTGCAAAGTACACTTCATACTTTCTTCATCATACAACGCCTGTCCATTCGAACTTAGGGCATTTTGCCAAGTATAGCCATACTCTCCAAATTGATCGATTTCTCCATCACCATCCGTATCCACAGTCAATTTTTCACAAATTGAATAAAAATCATCCCACGTCCAATCCACATTTGGAATCGCAATCCCATTTTCTTCTAATAACGTTTTATTCACAAACATCAAAGTTGGTGAACTTTCATATGGAAGTGCATATTGATGATCATATATATTTCCTGCATTTAATGTTGTTGAAAAATAGCGATTTTTATTAAAGTCTGCATCCGTCTGCATAAACGTATCTAATGGTTCTAACATTCCCACCTTAGCATATGTAGAAAGATCATCACTCAACACCATAAACACATCGGGCAATTTACCATTTAAAGCTTCCTTTGAAACCCAATCTGAATAATCCTCTTTTAAGATTCCACTCACATATTCCACTTGCACATTGGGATGTGTTTTCTCAAATCGTTCAATCACATCATCAATAATTTTGCCACTGTATGGACTTGGCACATTCCAGTTACTACCCGCAAATACACCTATCGTTAAAACAATGGGTTTTTGTGTATAATAAAATGTAGCTGCCAAACAACACACCAATATGGCTATCAAAAAAGTTCTTAATCTTTTTCTCACCATTATTTATTTCCTCTAGACAAATACCAAATAGCCAATTGTGTGCGATCTCTTAAATCCAATTTATCCAAAATCACACTTAAATAGTTGCGAATCGTACCCTCACTAAATCCAAGTTTTTGAGCAATTTCTTTATTCGAATAGCCATTTCCAATTTGTGCAATAATTTGTCGTTCTGTATCACTCAAGTCAAAATCTTCTTCATGCTCAAGACTAAATTCCGAATTCGAGTTTGCCATTTGCGAAAAGAACTGTGCAACTTTTCCTGCCACATTCGGATTAAAACAAGCTCCCCCAGATAATACACTATGAATAGCTGAACTCAATTCTTCTAAGGAACAACCCTTTAAAAGATAACCACTTGCACCATATTTTAAGGCATCATAAATATATTCATCATCATCAAATGTTGTTAATATTATAACTTTTATATTTGGATATTCTTTCTTCACAATTCGCGTACAATCCACACCACTCATATTTGGCATACGCACATCCATCAAGATAATATCTACACTTTCTGTTTTTAATGAATCTAATACTTCTTGCCCACTACCAACCACTTTTACAACTTCAAAACTTGGATCCGAATCTAAAATAATCTTTAAGCTTTCTCGAATGAGCTGCTGATCATCCGCAATCATAATTTTAACCATTATTCTCTCCTCTTCTCATTGGTATTTCTACAATTAACTCAAATCCATTATCGCCATAATAACGAATTCGTCCCTGTAATAAATTAATACGTTCCGTCAAATGATGAATACCAAAGCCCGGATTTACATCCTTACATCCTTGACCATTATCTTCAATAATTATAATCAAATTATTATCGGCTTGCGCAATCGAAACATAAATTTTTGTCGCATGACCATGCCTTACAGAATTGGTCATCCCTTCTTGCACTACACGATACACAATTTCTTCTTCATCTGCATTTAAATTCACCAAAGGCAAATGACACAAATAAAGAATCGTTACATCCGTCAATTTTTGAAAATCCATGATCATCATATCTAAAGCTTCTTTTAATGAATAGCGTTCTAACGCATCTGGCTTCAATTTATCCACTGAACGTCTGACATCTGTTAAGCCTCGTTTTGCGCTCTCTTGCAAAATACCCAATTGTGCTTTTGTGACATTGACATCCCTATCAATCATCACCTGACAAGCCTCAAGACCAACACTTAATCCCGTTAAAGTATGCCCTAATGTATCATGAATTTCACGGGCAAGACGGTTTCTTTCTTTGGTTTCACCCATTTTTTCACGCAAATTCGCATAACCCTTTAGTTGAATATTCAAGCGTTTCAATTCAGCATTTAATGAAGCGAACTTTTGTGTTTCATTCATCTGCTTTTGTAGATACAAGAATATATAGGCAATAAATAATACAATATTTAAATTGGTTAAAGTAACCTCAATACCCATCAATAAGCCTTGTGTTCTTGAATTATATACAGACAAATACTCCTGGAATGAAATCATAGGAATATAATTGGATAAATATCCATAATTTGAAAACATATATGCCAAAAAGACAAGTATGATGCAAATTGAACGATCAAAAGGTTTATCTACATACATCAAACAATCGGCAATGACGATAAATAAGATACATGTTGCACTAAAGGAGATATTCTTCATCAAAATCAAACTGAATCCTAACTCAATAAAGATAGGAATCATTTGGTGATGATAAAAAAATTTGAGTTTTGGACGAATTGACACAAAACAAAATAACACAATAAACATAAATATAGAGATATAAAAAGAACGCATTGGAACATTGGAAAGCGTAGATATATTTTTTATAAAATCGGATGCATAGCCACTTTTTGTCACATGTACCAACGTATAATACATCACAATTGCGGTGTACCACACAGTAAAAAAACTAAAAACCCACATACAGACATAGACAAGCCATACATTATATTTTTTAATATTTTGTATCATTGCCAGCCCTCCGTAGAATAATCTTGAACATTCTCTTTTGTGATGATTTGCACAGGACTCATTTCATTTTTATTCTTAATTGTTTCTTGCGAAAACAACTTATAAATTACCTCCCCAGCCTTTTTTCCAAACGTCTTTGGCGATTGTGCCACAGTCGCAGCCATTTTACCTTCTGCAACCATTTCTTTTGCCTCCGGCGTTCCATCAATGCCATAAACATATTTATCTTTCAACATATTATTTGATGAAAGTGCAGCCATTGCCCCCATTGCGCTTGGATCATTCAAACACATTACAACATCAAATTCGATTCCTTCCTCAATAAAAGATTCCATTTTGGGCATGGCCACCTCTAATTGTCCATCACACTCCATACGCTTGACCACTTTATAGTTCTCATTGGATTGAATGGTATCCTCAAATCCTTTAATACGTAAGTAGCCTGAACGAGTCGTGGAGTGTTGTAAAAGAACAATATTAGCATGATCAAGCTTGCGCATCATATCCTTTGCACATTGAACACCCGCATCATAGTTATCACTGACAATACTATAAGTAACGTTCTTATTATGTTTTACTTCCGTATCCACTACAATCACAGGAATATGATTTCTGTATGCTTCTTTTAATGAATCTTCTAACCCCTCATAATCAACAGGCGCAATTACTATGGCATCGACTTGTTGTTCAATCAAATAGTGAATTTGTTCCTTTTGTTTCTTTAAACTCATAGCTGAATCCAAAGTGATGAGCTGATCTCCATGTTCTTTTAAGATTCTAGAAATTTCCTCATTGATTACGGAATAAAACGTATTGTTGTAGGTCATATAAGTAGCTCCTATCTTACGTGGCTCCGTCGAATTATATATCATATTTGATTGCGTAGTCGTATTAATCAAGTAATTACTGCCAATCGCAAAGGCTAGACAAATCGTTAAACAGAAGATAATATACGCAAATGATTTTGGCTTCTCCATTCAAATCTCCTTCCTTACAGAAAATGTCGCATTACTGCGACACTTTTTTATAACACTTTTTGTAGAACATATACAAGGATTGCGATAACAATAGGTACAATAAAAATCATTGAATATCCACGTACAAATTTTGTTTCTAAAGCTTTAAATCCTAAATCATCATAATAGAATCTTTCATCATTTGTTTTACCAACAACACCTTCTTCTATTAGATTCGAAATTGTATAACTAATTGTTGAAGTAGCATAAGGCAAATTTTTAAACGCACTCACATCTACCGCACTTTTTTCATCTACTGCCCCTCTTTTTTTCAAAGTATCCATTACCATTGAAGCAGCTGTTGCCTTTGCTCCTTTTTTTCTTTTTCTAGACATTTTCTTTCCTACTTTCTATATCTATAGCTTGAGCTACACTCTTTACACACATGCCATATACCTTCAAACTCTCAGGTGCATGATCCATGACATATGTATTCTTTAAGTTTTTTAATATGCATAAGTCATTTTCTCCATCTCCAATAAAAATCGCATCTTCGACAGGTAAATGACAAAAGGCTTCCCATTTGTTTGTACCTTTTTTTGTGATCTCAATATAATCTTTTGAAGTAGCCATTACTTCATAATTTTTAAACAAGTCTCTAAATTGATTCAATAACAAATCTAAGTCATTTTCAACATACATACTTAACTTGGCTAACCCTAAATCTCGTGAATTTAAATATCCCAATATATCTATATTTGAAAATCGTCCTAAACTCGGTTGTTTCTTTTCAAAACTATGAAGTCTTTCTTTTCCATAAGATGAAACAGGATAATAGCGACTTCCTACTTCGTCTGTATAAAACAAATCCAAATTATATTTTAGGATCTCTTTACACATTTGTATTCCATCATCTAAATCAATTAAAGAAGAATACACATTCTGATCTTTATAATAGGCGTTTGCCCCATTATCTGTAATCATATATTCACATGACAATTGATATTTAGAAGCAAGTTCCATACAAAAAGCATGATCTCTTCCTGTCACAAATCCAAATGAATGTTTTTGTGTCCATTGATGAATTGAATTCACGTCTTCTTCTGTAATAGTTCCATTTGAATTCATTAAAGTTCCATCTAAATCGGATAAAAACAACATTATTTATGACGCTCTTTCTTTGCTTTTTTAAATGCTTTTTGTTTTTCCTGTAGCTTTTCACCAATTTTCTTAGTAACAACAATTTTATCACGATTGCTCATTAACACTGTGCAATTATGTGTAATGACACCATTTGTAAATTCAAAATTTGCAAGCATGCGATAACGATAATATGTATCTTCAAAAAAGAAGCCGTCTTCTGTAAAATAAACACGACGATGTGTATATGAATCAATAGACAATCCTAAGAATACCAATCCAATACATCCATACGCTAAATAGTAATAATAGGTTTGTCCATTGGAAGCTAATTTTGGTGCCATAAACATTAAAACAAATGCCACAACAGCCATCGCAACCATGACCCATACCCAATATCCACCATCTACCATTGTTTCATAATGTTTATGTGAATTTTTAAAGTTTTCAAATTCTTTTTTGTAGGCAATTCCACCTTTTAAGCTTTGATAAAAAATGAATGCCATATATCCAACTAATACTACACCCACAATAACTTTAAAAAATATATTATTTGAATCCATAAATCATTCTCCTTCTTAACCACAATAAGCATTATAGCATCATTTCATGCTATAATAAAAGCATTGTTGGAGGTAGTTTATGGAAGAAAATATGCACGCGTTAATGGAACGTTTAAATAGTTCGAGTCAATTTCTTCAAAGTAATGATATGCGTGTTACAGAAGTACGACATGGTTTTGCGAAAGTAGAAATGATTATTGATGAACAAATTCTAAATATACATGGCTTTGTCCATGGTGGAGCCCTATTCTCTTTGGCAGATACAGTCGCTGGAGCAGCAAGCTTTGCGACAGGAAGAGATAGCGTTACACTTACAGGTACAATCAATTATATTAAGCCTGGTCGTGGTGGCAAATTGATTGGGATTGCACAAGAAATTTCAAGTGGAAGAACAACCGGAGTTTATGAAGTATTTATCTTTAATGATGAAAATGTACTTCTTTCAAGAGCTACATTCACAATGTTTTTCTTAGATTCAGACAAGATGAAAAAAAAGAAAGAGCAATAATGCTCTTTTCATTTACTTAAACGCTCTTTTGAATCTTTCAAAAGGAGATTCAGCTTGACCAGATTTTAATTCTTCGTATAACTCTCTTTCTCTTCGAGATACTTTACGTGGAATTTCAACCTGAACTTCTACAAATTCATCCCCTTCTCCTGAACGCGATTTTACACCTTTTCCTTTTAGACGGAATTTAGTGTTTGGTTGTGTTCCTTCAGGAATTTTCAATTCAACATCACCATACACGGTTGGAACCTGAATTGTACAACCAATCGTTGCATCAATTGAACTAATTGGAACTTTAATGAAGATATTATTGTCTTCGCGTTTGAAAGTTGGATGTGGTGTAACCATAATTTCGATATATAAATCTCCATTAGGTCCTCCGTTTGATCCTCTTTCGCCTTTTTGTGGAATACGAATCTGTTGACCAGATTGAATTCCTGCTGGAATTTTAATATCCAATTTTACACGACGATGCTCATATCCTTTGCCATGACAATGTGAGCATGCATGTGTAACCTTTTTACCTGTACCATGACAATCCGGACATACACTTTGTTGCTGAATCACACCAAAAGGTGTTCTTTGTTGAGACATAACATATCCAGAACCATGGCATGTAGGACATGTCTGCACATCACTTGGGCTTTCAGCTCCAGATCCATTACAGTGTTTACATGTTTCATCGACATCCAATGAAATCGTTTCTGTTTTGCCAAAAATTGAATCCATGAAATCAATGCGCATCTGCATGTAACGGTCTTGTCCTTGTCGAGGTTGATTGCTTGAACGGCGAGATCCTCCACCGCCAAATCCTCCACCAAAGAACGAACCGAAGATGTCTCCTAAATCTCCAAAGTCTGTGAATCCACCAGAGAATCCACCACCTTGTCCAAAGGCTCCATCCATGCCCGCATGACCAAATTGATCATAGGTAGCACGCTTTTTCTCATCACTTAATACTTCATAAGCTTCATTGATTTCCTTGAACTTATCTTCAGCTCCAGGTTCATGATTTCGATCGGGGTGATATTTCATGGCCAATTTTCGATAGGCCTTTTTAATTTCATCTGGTGTCGCACTTTTACTGACACCAAGCACTTCATAATAGTCACGTTTTTCTGCCATGTGAATCCCTCCATACGATACGAAGAAGTTCTAGCGTGGCTAGAACTTCAAATGTTGCTTATTTATTTTACTTCTCAGTGAATTCACCGTCAACTACATCATCACCTGAATGAGTTTGTGTTGATTGTGAAGCTGTATCACCATTTGGTTGGTTGTACATTGCTTGTCCTGCTTGCATTGCAGCTTTTTCAAGCATGTCTAATTTTGTTTTAACTTCTTCCATGTTATTTTCATCTAAAGATTTTTGTAGATCATCACGCAATTTCTTAGTTTCTTCAGCTTGTTTTGGATCAATCTTATCTTTATTGTCTTCTAACATTCCATCGATTTGTGCAATGAAACCTTCAGCTTTGTTACGTAAATCAATTTCCTCTTTACGTTTTTCATCTTCAGCCTTGTTATCTTCAGCTTCACGAACCATACGATCGATTTCTTCATCACTCAATCCACTAGAGTTTTGAATTGTGATGTGTTGTTCTTTACCAGTACCCTTATCTGTAGCACTTACATGTACGATACCGTTGGCATCAATGTCAAACTTAACTTCGATTTGAGGAACTCCACGACGAGCTGGTGCAATTCCATTTAATTGGAAGTTACCTAATTCTTTGTTGTCGTTAGCCATTGGACGTTCACCTTGTAATACACGGATATCTACAGCAGGTTGGTTATCAGCAGCTGTTGAGAAAATCTGTGATTTACTTGTTGGAATTGTAGTGTTACGAGGAATTAATACTGTCATAACTCCACCCATAGTTTCAATACCTAATGATAATGGTGTAACATCTAGTAATAATACGTCATTTACATCACCAGAAATAACTCCACCTTGAATTGCAGCACCCATAGCTACAGCTTCATCTGGGTTTACTGAGTGGTTAGGATCTTTTCCTAATGCTTTACGTACTGCTTCTTGAACAGCTGGAATACGAGTAGATCCACCAACTAATAATACTTCATCGATATCTGATTTAGACAATTTAGCATCTCTTAATGCGTTTTCAATTGGAATCAATGTACGTTCTACTAAATGTTTAGTCATATCATCAAATTTTGCACGTGTTAATGTTGTATCAAAGTGCAATGGACCAGCTGGACCTGCTGAAATAAATGGCAAACTGATTTGTGTCTGCATTACACCACTTAAATCTTTTTTCGCTTTTTCAGCAGCTTCTTTTAAACGTTGCATAGCCATTGGATCTTGTGACAAGTCAATTGCGTTATCTTTCTTGAATGTATCAACCATCCAGTTTACTAATACGTTATCAAAGTCATCTCCACCTAAGTGAGTGTCTCCGTTTGTTGACAATACTTCGAATGTTCCATCTGCTAAATCAAGGATACTAACATCAAAAGTACCTCCACCTAAGTCATAGATCAATACTTTTTCTTCTTTATCTGTTTTATCAATACCATAAGCCAATGCTGCAGCTGTTGGTTCGTTGATAATACGTTCTACTTCTAATCCAGCAATTTTACCAGCATCTTTAGTTGCTTGACGTTGTGCATCGTTGAAGTATGCAGGAACTGTGATAACAGCCTTTGTTACTTTTTCTCCTAAGTAGTCTTCTGCATATGATTTCAAGTATTGAAGGATCATTGCACTAATTTCTTGTGGTGTATATGATTTTCCTTCTGCTTCTACTTTTTCATTCGTTCCCATCAAACGCTTAATTGAACTAATTGTATTTTTGTTTGTGACTGCCTGACGTTTTGCCGCATCACCAATAATACGTTCTCCATCTTTGAACGCAACAACACTTGGTGTTGTACGATTTCCTTCTGGGTTAGGAATTACTTTACAATCTTTACCTTCCATAACCGCAACACAGCTATTTGTTGTACCTAAGTCAATACCAATAATTTTACTCATGATAATTACCTCCCTATTCGCTTACTTTTACTAATGCAGGTCGTAAAATACGATCCTTCAACATATATCCTTTTTGTAATACTTCAATAACCATTCCACTTTCAACGCCTTCTTTTTTCTCTTGCATTAAAGCCTGCATTGTATTGTGATCAAATGGTTTATCGGCTACATCTATTTCCTGTACGCCTTCTTTTTCCAGCACACCTTTCAATTGTTTATGAATCATCTCAAAGCCTTTGACATAATTCTTAATCACTTCATCCTCGGTTTGTACTTTCAAAGCCATTTCCATTGAATCTAGAATTGGCAAGATTTCCGTTGCTGGCTGTTGGAAGCGATATTTTCGAGCTGTATCTGCATCTTTCTGTAGACGTTTCTTCATGTTTTCTGTATCTGCATAAGCACGTGCTACATCATTTTTTGCCTTGTCAAGTTCTGCCTTCAAACCTTCAATGATTTCGTCTGAATCAGGTTCTTTCTTTTCTTCAACTACATCTTCAGCTGTTTCTTCAGCTACTTCTTCAACAACTTCTTCTTTTACTTCTTTATTTTCTTCTTTGCTCATCGTTGGCACCTCCTTTATTTTTGTCTGTCCCAAAGACGTCTTCGATGACATTTGACATATAATCCATCAAGGCCACGACCTTGGAATACTGCATTCGATTTGGACCAACAACCATTAATTGTCCTTCCTCATCGCTGTTATAATGGAATTTTGTTGTTAATACCGAACAATCTCCAATTTGTAACAACTCGTTTCTTTCACCAATCTGGATTGCTACATTTCCCTCTTGATCCGTCCATTGGTGGAATAAATTTCCATTTTCCAATATACGCATCATTTGTTTCAACTTGTTAATGTCACTAAATTCTGGCTGATACAACATATTGCTTCGTCCAGAAACCGCAACTTTTTCAGTCGCAAATCGCATAAAGGCTGAAACGAACGCTTCAAACAAAACTTCATGTCGAACAAGTTTTGCCGCCATCATCGGTTCGATTTCTTTCATTTTATCAACAACATTTTCAATTGGCGTTCCCACTAATTGGTCATTTAATAAATCTGTACAATTTTGAATATCCTGCATAGATACATCTGTACCAAATTGGAACACTTTATTTTCTGTATGTCCTTGATCTGTGACAATGATCGCAACAGCACTTTGATTGTTGATTGGAATCAACTGTACATGTTGTAAAGTCTGATGCCTGCTATCAGGTCCTAGAACAACACTCGTTAAATTTGTCATATGTGACAAAATGTCACAGCTTTTTTGAACAACTTCTTCTAACGAATAATGTCTTTCACTAAAGACTTGCTGTAAAGCATTCTTTGTAGAAACATCCAAATCTGCTTCCATAAGATGTTCAACATAGTACCTGTAGCCTTTTTGACTCGGAATTCGACCACTTGAAGTATGTGTCTTCTCTAACAACCCTAACTTCTCAAGTGTCGCCATCTCATTACGGATGGTTGCAGATGAAACTGGGAAATCTAAAAGTTCCATCAAAGTCTTCGAACCAACTGGTTCTGCACAACGAGTGAACTCTTCAACTATTGTTTTAAAGATTATCTTTTGCCGTTGTGTGATTTCCATTGTGAAGACCTCCTTCTAGCACTCATTTTCCTTGTCTGCTATTAGTATATCACAATTTTTAGCACCGTCAACAATTGAGTGCTAAATTTCAGCCAAAAATTAAGGATACGAATATTCGTACCCTCACCATTACGCTTTCATCGAATGCTCTACACACTTTTACATCACCTGTAAAGAATGGACGTGATCACACATCCATTCAATCAAATACTCTTTTTTAGTTCTCTTAATGCATTTAGGTCTAATCCAACAATCTCAGAGATCTCTTCAAGCGTTTGATTATTTCTTACAAGCATATTAATTGCTATTTTGATTTGTGTATTTTTTACACCGCGCTCAACACCTTGTTCAATGCCTTGTTCAATCCCTTGCTTGATACCCATCTGGATTCCTTTGTTTGTCGATTCTTCAAACATTTCATCCAATGCTCTACACACTTTTACATCACCCTTTTCATTTTTCTGGTAAATACTTAATAACTCTTTGTTCTTTGTCACTACATACGCAAAATACAATGCATCACGATTAAACTCTCGATCTAGATCTTCTTTTAAAATCTGTTTTGTATAGATCATACTCAATAAATCGAATAAGTCCTGTGTTGCCTTTTCACCTGTATTATACTTGTGATTTGTGTTTAGCTTAATCAGATTCAGTTTAAACTCGTTGAACATATCTTCAAATCCAGGATGAATGATTTCTAGCTCACTCAATCTTTTAGCAGCATTCCACTTGGATTCACCTACATATAAAACGACTGTTAAAATCATGGGAAGTCTTGTATGCATAGGTACATGCTTCTTAAAGTTTTGACGAATATAACGCATACGAGCAACACTTTCATATTCCATAACTCTTGCGACCATGGACGGATCTACATAGCTTTGGCTTTCAATCACAAACAAATCCAAATATGCACCATCCTCATACCGCTTGATGATATCCACATGCTTACTAGAAACATTCATGACAAGTTCACTGTTTTCATCCTTAAGATATTCAGGCTTTAACACTTGCTGTCCATCAAATAAAAGTGCATTAAAGATCGAGACAAAGTTTTTGGGTTGTCCTAAAAACTTTTTAGACTCAATATCAATCGAATTCAAGATAGCTCCTCCTTTCCTCTCTCTAATACGAAAAAAAAGAAAGAAATTTTAGAAAAGATGCACATTTTGAAAATTTCACATAATTCAATCTGATTTCACAACGTTTACCAAAGTTATACTAAATTCACAACAACATAAAATGATATTCTATAAGTGCCTTAAAGATAAGGCAATGAATATAGAAAATAAACCAATATTCATATCTCTCTCCTAAAAAAATAATAAACAAAAAGGAACCATTTTAAGACACCAACACTTAAAATGGTTCCTTTGTTTTTAAGCATATGCATTACAAACTTTAATCACAAAACGCATCAATGCATATAAATCTTTATACGTTTCCTTATTTATACGAACTGTACAATCATCCATCTTTTCTACATTATCCATTCGAGATACAAAATCCGCATTACGACTGTGATGGAAAGTAATATCCATTGTATGAGATGAAGACAATGTTGGTTTCTCATCTACTTTTAAAGCTTCTTGAATACCCTTAGTATATCTATTCTTCAACTCGTTAAAGCTGCAACATAAAGCACATTGATTATTCAATGTCTTCTTTGTTTCTACAAAGACACAACGTAGTTCCTCTTCGACTTGTTTACCATATTCACTATCACCACTTGCTAAGATAACAGGTACACCAAATTCATCTGCTAATAATCGATTTATGCCACTTTCACCAAGCTCTTTTCCATCTACGACAATTTTTCGTACCATCGTACCCCAAATTGTATGAGCCATTACACCAGGCGAGTTACAACGAGAATGATAACCGATAAACATTGCACCATCAAAAGAATCATCTAACCCTTCCATCATGCCAAATTCTTTATAAGCTCCATTTGCCGCTACAAAAGCAGCTCTAGGATCTAATTTTGAAGGAAGAAGATTATCCATATTTCCGTGACTATCATTCACTACAACTTCTTCTACACCATTTTGAAACAATAAATCAATCACAAGATTTACTTCATTCATCATATTTGTACAATATTCAGAATATAAATATCCATTTTTAGCTGTGTTTGCCGGATTACTATTCCCCCAAATACCTTCAATATCGGCTGATATATATATTTTTTTCATCTTAAAACACCTCTACAGAACGATCTAAAATCCCGTTCATTTTTGCAATCGCAATGCCATAATTTGTGAAAGGAACCCCCTGTTTCTTGCACTCTTTCACTCTAGACTGTACTTCTTTTTCATTTAACATACATGCACCACAATGAATCACAACACTATATTTTGAAAGATCTTCCTTAAATCCATGTCCTGAAGTAAATTCAAAAGTTACATTCTTCTTTGTATAATTCAAAATCCATTTTGGAAGCTTATCTGTGCCAATATCACCACACTGTCTATGGTGCGTACAACCTTCACTAATCAATATACAATCTCCATCTTGTAGATGATCTAGCTTGTTTGCCCCTTCAAGAACTATAGCTAAACTTCCTTTTAAACGTGCCATAAGAATGGAGAAAGAAGTTAAATGAATCGATTTATCCACAATCTGACTTACCCTATTAAAAGCCTGAGAATCCGTAATAACTAATTTTGGAGTCACTCTTTTTAATGTTTCTTCAAGCTCTTCAACCTGACATGTCATGCCAATCGCATGATGATCCAAGATATCTCTTAACACAAGTTGTTGTGGTAAAATCAATCTTCCCTTAGGTGCTGACTTATCAATTGGAATTACAAGCACAACAACATCACCCGAATCAATTAAATCACCAATAATTGTCTTTTCTTCCTGTTTCTTTGTACTTGATGCCAACATATGTTTTAACCCATCTATATTTACATTCTTTAATGCACTCACATAGATTTCATTAGAAGCCAACTCTTTCTTTTCTTCAACCAAATCACACTTATTAAAAGCTATAAAGTAAGGTAATTTATTTTCTTTAAACATGCCAATCAAATCCAAATCTACTTCTTGTAAACCCACATTTGCGTCCACAACCAATACAGCTATATCAATTGTTTTTAAAACTTCTAATGTTCTTTTGATTCTTAACTCACCCAAAGTTCCTTCATCATCCATACCCGGTGTATCCACAATTACAACAGGTCCAATCGGTAAGATTTCCATAGATTTCTTTACAGGATCTGTCGTAGTTCCCTTTATATTAGAAACTAATGACATACTCTGGTTAGTAATCGCATTGACGACACTGGATTTTCCAGCATTTCTTAAACCGAAAAATCCAATGTGTGTGCGATTGGCACTTACTGTACTATTTAAATTAGACATATTAGAACCTAAAATCTCTACGATTACTAGATTTGATGGCTTCTACATTTTCACGAGCAATTTGTTGAGCTTTCGCATTTGGAATCTTATTTAATTCTTTTTCAATCAATTCAAAACCAATCTTCTTCGTATCTTCACTCGCATAGTCAACTAAATATTCACATAAAGTCATCAATGCGTTTGGATGACAACAATTTTGGATTTGTCCTGTCTTACACAAAGACATGAAACGATCTCCTGTTCTTCCTTCTCTATAACATGCAGTACAGAAAGAAGGTATGTAGCCAAGCTGCATCAACCAATTTACAACTTCATCCAATGTTCTTTGATCCGACACATCAAATTGTTCTGAATCATGAGGACGATCTTCTTCTGTATATCCACCAACAGATGTACGACTTGCTCCACTAATTTGAGAAACACCTAAATGAAGCATTTTTCCACGAACTTCTTGAGATTCACGAGTTGAAATAATCATTCCTGTATATGGAACGGCAATACGGATACATGCCGCAATTTTTTCAAAAATTTCATCATCCAAACTATTATCAAATGCTTCTGGATCAATATCATCTGCATGTTTTACACGAGGCACACTAATTGTATGTGGACCTACACCATGAACAGCTTCTAAGTGTTCTGCATGCATCATCAACCCGGCAAATTCATATTGATAGCCCTCTAAACCAAACAATACACCTAAACCAACATCATCAATTCCACCTTCCATGGCTCTATCCATAGCTTCTGTATGATAATCATAATCATGTTTAGGTCCTGTTGGATGCAACTCTAAATAACTTTTCTTATTATATGTTTCCTGAAATAAGATATATGTTCCGATTCCAGCTTCTTTTAACTTACGATAGTTTTCAACCGTTGTAGCTGCAATATTTACATTGACACGGCGAATCGCACCATTTTTATGTTGAATTGAATAAATAGTTTTAATAGATTCTAAAATATATTCAATTGAGTTATGAACTGGGTCTTCGCCTGCTTCAATGGCCAAACGTTTATGTCCCATATCCTGCAAAGCAATAACTTCATCACGAATCTGATCTTGGGTTAATTTAATACGCTTGATATGTTTATTTTTCATATGATAAGGACAATATACACATCCATTTACACAATAGTTTGATAAATATAATGGGGCAAACATCACAATACGATTGCCATAAAATGCTTGTTTGATTTCATTGGCAAGCTTATACATTTCCTCTACTTTTTCAGGAATATCACAAGCTAAAAGTACACTTGCTTCACGATGTGTCAAGCCTTCACAATGAACGCCATGCTCCGTCTTTTGAGGACGAGCCTTATTTAAAATTGAATCAATCAATTCTACATTGCGCTTGTTTTTTTCAGCATATTCAATCGTTTCAAGAATCTCCTCATGATTAATAAATTCTTCTGCCTTTAATGATTTTGGATTATAAATACTCATTTTTGTTTCTCCTCTTTTATTTTTTTATATCTCCACGATCTGTTACAATTTTGTAACCAATCGAATTCATACGTTTTGATAAACAATCCTTGCATTCTGCACTTTCTTCACCCGTACAAATTTTATTATCATACAACGCATATTTTTTTCTAACACTTACCGGCGATAAATTCGGCATAACAACATTGGCCCCGGCAAGAATCCCTTTTTCTCTTCCCTTTGGATCAATTGTTCCAAGTGCTGTTGTGGCTGGAAGTAAGATATTTGGTTGAATCAAACGAATTAAAGATAATAAGAATAACGTTTGATTCAAAGTACCACTTTCCATATTTTTAAAAGGCGTATCCTTTTGTGAAATAAATGGACCTATTCCACACATATCAGGTTTAAATGTTTCAATAAACTTCAAATCCATCGCCAAAGTTTCACTTGTCTGATGGGGAGAACCCACCATAAAGCCACAGCCTACTTGATAGCCAATTTCCTTTAAGTCTTTTAAACACTGTATGCGATGATCAAAAGACATATTCTTTGGATGCAGCTTTTCATAATGACTTTTATTTGCGGTTTCATGTCTTAATAAATAGCGATCCGCTCCTGCATCAAACCAAGCCTTATATGTATCTCTATCTTCTTCACCTAGAGAAAGGGTAATTGCACAATCTGGATATTCACTACGAATCTTTTGAACTATATTTGTAACAAAATCCTTTTTATAAATACCTTCCCCACCTTGAAGCACAAAAGTGCGAAAGCCAAGTTTATATCCTTCTTTGCAGCAATTCAATATATCTTCTTCATCTAATATATATCGATCGCAATTGGAATTTGATTTTCGAATACCACAATAGAAACAGTCATTACGACAATAGTTTCCTACTTCAATCAAGCCACGTACATAGACTGAATTCCCATATATAGAATTTGCGACTTCCTTCGCTTTGTTTGAAGCATATAGTCGTAAAGCTTCATTTTCGACTTCGATTAAAGTTTGATATTCCAATAAACTTAAAGCGTGTTCTCTTTCAAGTTTATCAATCAATCGATATGCCTCAATCATGACTAATCACATTGGAATAGGCAGTTTTAACACTAATTCCCTTTATATTTCCTAATTTACCGGCCAAAGCAGCAATTGTATTTTGTGGGGCATCTAACGCAATCGAAATGACACTAATATGTTTCTGTTTATAAGGAATACCCATTCTTCCAATTATAAACTCACTATATTCATGTAAAATTTCATTTAAAAGATTTACTGCATTTGTATCTTCTACAATGATTCCCATTACGGCTACACGTGTTTCCATATTCAGCTCCTTCCAAAAGAAAAGCTATACTCCACACAAAAAGAGCATAGCTATAGTTATACTTACAAATTCTCATAAGCACCTTTCACGCAGAATTCTCTTAATGTTGGGAGCAAATTTCTTTATATCTTATATAATACACTAAAATGTGATTGATTTCACAAATTATGGTTAGTCTTATATAATTTGATATCCCTTTACCATTTTTCTTGGTATAATCAGAAAAAGGAGTTCCATATGAAAAATAAATATTTCGAACAAAAAAATTTTGTTAAAAACTATATTTACGCAATTACCATTTTCATCATAACTCTTGTGATTGGTATTTCTATATTTTTTAATGTGGTGCAAGCTTCTGTTGAAAAAAATTCAAGAGAAACACTCATTACCAATGTGACTCAACAAAGCGAGCACTTAAATACAATTTTAAATATCAACTATTCCTATTTAAATGTACTAGCACAAGAATTATCAAAGTCTGAAGACCTATTTTCAGAAAATAATATATCTTTAATTAAAGCCTTCATGGAAAACACAGACTTAAATCGTACCGCAATCATAGATTCAGATGGAAATGCACTATATGATAATAATGTAGTTAAAAATGTTGCACATCGAAGATATTTTAAAGAATCGATGCAAGGCAAACAATCTCTTTCAGACCCCTTAGAAAGTAGTGTTGATCAACAAACACGCGTTATTTTAAGTGTTCCTATTTATAAGAACAATCAAGTCATAGGTGTTGTAGGCGGTTCTTATAATGTCACAAAACTAGGAAATATGTTGTTTGATGATTTGTTTAATGGACAAGGAAAAAGTTTTATTGTTGATCAAGATGGAAATCTAATCACTAGAGACAAGAAATACGAAAAAAAGCACAATATAAAAACAATAGATAATTTATTTGATATTTGTGATGAAAAGGAAGTGAAAACAGACTTCAACCAACAAGAATCAGATTTAATCCAAATACAAACCAAAAAGAATAAATCGTTATATTTAGCTTATTCCCCATTAAAAATCAATGATTGGATGATTTGTTACATTGTTCCAGTTCATGTTGCTCAAGAATCTTACACATTTATTAAGCATTATGAAACTTTGTTGGCAACATTTTTAGGCTTGATTGTACTCAGCTTGATGATTTATTTGGCTCACTCAAATTCAAGAGAAAATAAATATTTGATTCATTTATCTGAAATTGACCCATTAACTTCCGTTTTCAACAAAGAAACAACGCAAAAGCTCATTGATCAAAAACTTAAAAATCATGAGCACTTCTGTTTCTTGATTTTGGATGTGGATGATTTTAAATCGGTGAATGATAATTATGGACATGCCGTAGGTGATAAAGTATTAAAAAATTTGAGTGACCTATTTAAAAATCATTTTAGACAAACGGATATTGTTGGAAGAATTGGTGGCGACGAATTTATCATTCTAATCGAAGATGAACATATTGCCGAATCAAGAATTCAATCTTTACTAAAAAAAGTCAATAAATTAAAGATTGAAGAACTACAAGACTTTAAACTTTCCATCAGTGTTGGAATGGCATTCGCCCCTAGTAACGGCACTACTTTTATGGAGTTGTATCGCCATGCCGATCATGCCTTGTATCAAACAAAACGAACAGGCAAAAATAATTATAAAATATATAAAAATGACGAGAACTAATCTCGTCATTTTCTTATACATTCGTATAGTTAAAACTATTTAAATCTACTGGCTTATCCTTTATATAATCCTTAATTTCTATACCCTCTAATTTGGCTGGACGAATCACCATCTCATTTTTAACGACATCTTCTTTAACTAGTTTTAATTGTTTCATCAATGCGAATAAATCTTTTAGAACATCCATCTTTTTAGGGATTCCCTTATACACATATTCAATAGCTACTTCACTTAATGCCTGGCTTTTTGAAATATACTTCTTCCCATTCTTTTCTGCATTATACTGTATATAGAACCAGAATCGAAGTATCTGTAAATTTTCACCTTTACTATTTTTTAAGAATACCTCTTTCCAAGATGAATTCACCACTTCTTCTTTTTCTTTCTTTACAGAAGACTTCTTTTCTTTTAATAACTTATCGCTTGGTTTATCAATAATACTCTTATTCATCAATTCTTCCATTTCGATATCTGTGAATTTAATAACATAAATTTTTCTGCCATTCATTTCACTATCACGAACCAAACGAACACTTTTTAATTTACGAATCAACATATCCATAGATGGTCTTTCTGTACTTTCATCCAATAAACGGAATACATATTGATTGGCTTGGGCATTTGTCAATTCGTTTTCATATACCCAGTCATGCGTTTCTGCATACGGGTTTTTTACTGCCATAAATCTAGCATAACAAAATAATCTTAAAGAAAGTGCAGCTGCACCATTCTCATTACTATTTACGTTTTTGATAAAACGTTCTCTATTTTTCATTAACATTTCTGTACTCATTAAATCTCTCCTTGAAAAAATTCGAACGCAATAGATTATATCATCATTTGTGAATTTTTGCAGAAATAATTGCTTGTTTCCAAGCAATTATTTCGATAATTCGATAAATTCCTCAATTCTTGATTTTGCGGTTTCCAATGCAGAAATCCAGAAAGCTTCATCCGTTAGATCAATACCTAATACTGAAGCTGTATCTTCTACAGAAGCAATGGTTGTTGTGTGTAACATCTCTTTATATTTTGGAACAAATTCTTCTTTTCCCATTTCTTGATATTTTACAATCAATCCACGCGCAAACAATCCACCAAAGGCATATGGCCAGTTATAATAGCTTAAATCTGAAGAATAATAGTGTGACTTACATACCCACATATATGGATGTAAACAAGTTGGATCCAGTCCATCGCCATAAGCTTGTTTTTGTGCGTCCAACATAATTTCATTCAATTGATCTGTAAATAAGAATTCATCGCTTCTACGATCAAATACGGCTTTTTCAAATAAGTAACGAGAATAAATATCACAGATAATCTGACATAGATCTTGAAGTTGGTTTTCAATCAAGCCTAGTTTTACTTCTTTATCTTCCGTTTCATCAATTACTGCATTCATAATGATATTTTCATTAAATGTACTTGCCGTTTCTGCAACTGGCATAGAATATTCCCAATTCAACGGTTTGTGACTTTCAATATTCAATCCATGATATGCATGTCCAAGTTCATGAGCCAAAGTAACTACGTCTCCAAGTCCACCATCAAAGTTAGTTAATACGCGTGATTGTTTCACAAATGGCATATTACAACAGAAGGCTCCACCCACTTTTCCTTTGTGTGGATAAAAATCAATCCAGTTATTGTCAAAAGCTTCTTCCATCATATCGGCCAATTCATCACAGAATGGTCTAAAATGATTTACTAAATATTCTTTTGTAGTTTCAGGGGTAAAACTTGTAGTAGCTGATTTTCCGACTGGCGCAAATAATTCATACCAAGGAAGGCCATTTTCATATCCAAGTATTTCAGCTTTTCTTTTCAAATACTTATGGAATACTGGCAAGTATTTCTGCATTGCACTAAGAAGTGCATCTAATGTTTTCTGGGATACATGAGACTGGTGTAGTGTCATATCCATTGGACTTGTATATCCACGCATTTTTGCTTCAGTGATAACCTGTAGTTTAATATTATTCAATGAGAAACTAACGGCATCCGCAATAGGTGCATAACTTTTGATTTCTGCTTCATAGGCAGCTTTACGAACTTCTTTATCTGCATCATATGCAAGGTTACGGACAGATGCCAATGGCAACTTCTTACCATCATATTCCACTTCAAGTGAGCTTGTTAAAAGGCTTTGTTGCTTCTCCCAAGCTGAACCACCAGAAATATTCATTTTAGCAAGTGCTTCCTCCACGTCTTCACTTAACAAATATTTTCCACTTTCATGAATATCATTTAAGAAATATTTGTATTCGCAAAGTTCTGGACAGTCTAAATAACTGTTCAAATCTTTCATATCCGCAATATAGCGAGAAAATATAGCCATAGCCTTACTCGCTGTACTTGCGATGGTAGCTACTTTATCAATGGCTGCTGCCGCTTTCGCATTTGCGGTATTTGTGGATTGGCTCAAAAATCCAAAGCAACTCAAATGTTTTTCTAATAATTCAAATTCTTCTAATCCTTTAACAATTTTAAGAAGATCTTCCTTCTCATTTTCGTGACTTAAAGTCTTTGAAAATTCATCCAATTCTTTTGCCTTTTTTTCAAAAGAAATTAGATCTTCACTAAATTTAGGATCATCAAATCCTTTGTACAATACGTCTAATGACCATTCTGAATTCATATCAATTTCCTCCAATTTAATAAATTATACCATAAGAAAAGCTCGAGCATATGCCCAAGCTTATAATACTTGTGATAAAAATTTAATAGTTCTAGGATTTTGTGGATGTTCAAAAATATCTTCTGGAGAACCTTGTTCTTGAATAATACCTTCATCCATAAATAATACGCGATCACTTGTTTCGCGGGCAAAGCCCATTTCATGAGTTACAATCACGATTGTCATCCCCTGGTTTGCTAATTCTTTGATTACTTCTAATACACCTTTTACCATTTCTGGATCTAATGCACTTGTTGGTTCATCACATAGAATCACATCCGGATGCATTGCTAAAGCACGAACAATAGCTAGACGCTGTTTTTGTCCACCAGATAATTTTCTTGGATATTCATCTTTCTTATCTTCTAAGCCAACCTTTTTAAGCAATTCAATCGCTTCTTTTTCAGCTTCTGCCTTTGGTGTTTTAAGTTCTAAGATGGGTGTAATCGTAATATTTTCTAAAACTGTTAAATGTGGGAATACATTAAAGTGCTGGAAGATCATCCCAATCTTTTTACGGTGTGTATCAATATCCACATTTTCAGCTGCGATATCCACACCTTCAAAAATGATTTGTCCACTTGTTGGTTTTTCTAATAAGTTTAGACAACGTAAGAAAGTAGATTTTCCTGAACCACTAGGTCCAATAATACTAACAACTTCTCCTTGATGGATTGTTTGGTCGATTCCTTTTAATACTTCTAAATCTCCAAAATTTTTATGTAAGTCTTTTACAACAATTAGTTCCTTAGTCACTGACACTCAACTTCCCTTCCATGTATTTAATTAATTTTGATAAAGAATATGTAACGATAAAGTAGATCAAACCAACAATTACTAATGGTTCAATAGATTTATAAGTAGCGGATTTAATTACACTGTTAACAGTCATTAATTCACCAATATAGAATGTACTTGCCAAAGATGTTTCCTTGATCATCATAACGAATTCATTACCTAATGCAGGCAAGATATTTTTGATAGCTTGAGGAATAATGATCTTAGTCATCATATGTACATTTGACATACCAAGTGATTTAGCCGCTTCTCTTTGACCTTTATCTACCGACTGAATACCTGAACGGATAATTTCAGCGACATATGCACTCGAGTTAATAATCAACGCAATGATTACACTGACGATCATTGGCATCTTTCCATTTGTCAAATAAGAGAAAATATTGATGAATAACCACAATTGTAGCAACAATGGTGTTCCACGAATCAATTCTACATATACACCGGCAATTGCTTGTACAATCTTATTCTTTGATAATTTTACAAGAGCAAATAATCCACCAATAATTGTACCAAAGATAACAGTTATAGCTGCAAGTCCTAAAGTAACTCCTAGACCTTTTAATAATTGTGGCCAACAATATTGTACAATTTGAACACATGTTCCAAAGAATCCAGTTGCAGTCAATGTGAATTGTTCACTACTTTGTTTCTTAGCTGCTTTATACCATTTTTCATACAAACCTTTTTTATTAACTTCCTTTAAGATTTTATTGACTTCCTTCATCAATCTTTTTTCGCCTAAAGGAGCACCTACACGGTTACCTGCATAATCTTGATCAATATTAAATAATTCATCTAACTTCGCAAGTTCAGAGTTCTTTTCAATATATTCATCAGCTGTACCTTCCGAACATGCAACGGCTTGTACAGTCCCATTCTTTAATAGGGCAACACCATCATCAATACTTGAAATAGATTGTAATTTTGCGTCTGGAATTTGATCTTCGGTATATTGTTGCTGAATCGATCCTTGTTGAGCAGCTACTTTTAAGCCCGTTAAATCTGTTAATTTTTTATATTTCTCTTCATCTTTTTTAGAAATAATAACAGCCTGTCCACCAGTGTCTTCTGTCATATTGTATCCAATAGACATTTCCATTTGTTGAGCACGTGCTGGTGTATAAGCCAATCCAGTAATAGCTAAATCGATTTCTTCAGTTTGAAGGTTTGCCAAAACAGTATCGAAACTTGATGCTTTGATTGTTAGTTTAACACCCATCTTTTTTGCGATATATTTTGCCAATTCAATATCAGAACCTACATATTGAGCTTGTCCTGTCTTTGTCGAATCAATAAATTCATTAGGAGGGAAATCTGGAGATGTTCCCACAACTAATTCTCCTCTTTCTTGAATTTTGTCTAATAAATCACCTGTAGTTGATGTGTCTGTTTCATCGGCAAAAGCAGGCATGATACTAGACATCATAATCATAAAACTTACTAAAAATGTCGAAACTAATTTAAATCCTTTTTTCATGTTGTCCTATTCCTTTCTAATAAAAAAAGCCGTCCTTGAATATACAAGGACGACTATAAAATCGCGGTACCACCTTATTTCCTGCACAAAAGTACAGGCCCTTAACTCATAACGGGAGTATCCGAAGCTTCCTCAATCTTCGAAAGCTTAGCTCTAAGACACGTTCACCCTGTGCTTACTGTTCCATTTCCACCATCAGGAACTCACTATCAGCAGCATCCACGACTACTTCTTCTTTTCATTGCCTCTACAAAGGATGGCTTTATTATAAACAAACATTTTTTTAATTGCAATAAGAAATTTTATGATTTTATCAACAACTCAATTTCATCCACATTCAGTGAACAATATGCAGAAATTTGTTCAAGACTCATTCCAGATTCATGCATCTTACGAACCATTTGTTCCACTTTCTTATCAGCTTCTAGTATAGCCTTTCTTGCTTCTTCTTTCTCTTTATGAGCTTCTTCTTTTTCTTTACGAGCCTCTTCTTTTTCTGTACGAGCTTCTTTCATCTGTCTTTGAGCTTCTTCAAGTTCAAGCTGTAGTTCAATTCGTTCTTCATTTTCATGCAGCTTTTGAAAATCTTCTATTATTTTCTTCCAACGATCATCCGATATCGTTTCTACACGCTTCTCCAACATTTGAATCACCTGTTATGAAGTGACCTTTGTCAAGACAAAATTACACTCATATTCTAAAAA
>OLXK01000444.1_pt1 | contig 40536 bp, 32 predicted proteins | sample 1674321 | NCBI WGS metagenome assembly OLXK01 (sample SAMEA103958162, study PRJEB25191) | human gut metagenome | reverse complement strand
GCTTCCAGAGAGTATATCTGGATGACGTTCTCTCAGAGGATGAACGGATGCTGCGAATCGAGGCCATTGCTGACCCAACATCCCAAACGCCGGAGCAAATCTATATCCAAAAAGAACAGCTAATGGAACTGTATGCGGCACTGGATAAGCTGACTGCCAGAGAGCAAACCTATCTGCTGTATCGTTATGGCTTTACTGATGGAATCGAGCATCCGCTGATCGGCGCGGCGCTCCATTTTCATCTGAGCGAGAGCCGGACAAGGAAGGTGGAGGGCAAGGCGATGGACAGCCTGCGCGGGAAGCTGCCATGGTGGTTTTGATACGATAATAAGCAGCGGCTGACGGGGCTTTGATATACCTTTGTTCCGCAGATGACACGGCTGGTAGACAGTGCATATCCGCACCGCCTGCCAGCCTTTTTCTGTCGTTTATGCTTCCCCGCAAGGGGCAACCTTTCCCGCCAGAACGCCGCAACTGTAGCCACACTTTCCGGGGTGTGCTACAATTCCGACTGCCATCTGCTCCACAAAGGTATAACACACTAGACTTTCCAGGGAAAGTCGTGTGCCACGAAACCGCCGGTTTCTTTGGATTCTTCCGTTCAAAGGGGAACACTATCCCCTCTGAACGCCCCAGACAAAGTGAACGCTGTTCCCCTTTGGAATCCCCATGCGAACGGAAACATTCAACTGCGCCAATTACCAAAAAGCATTTACAGGAAAGTTGTAGAGTCCCGAACTAATGAAATTATTTTAATTTATAGATTTGAGATTGTCCATCAAAGCGAATGCCTTTTTGAAGGCAAATATCTTGAACAATATTCACATACCACTCTGGAGCAGAAGGGTGTACCATCACTCCTTCCAAAAAGGCGGATATGTTACCAGCATCTTCTATCCATACATTTGCACTATTGCTGTGTTCGTAATCAATCCTTTGCGATAGGATTCTTTCGGTTAAATAGTCTATGATTTCTCCATCATTTTTGCCCGTAACCTGTTCAGCAATGTTCCATTTTACACTGAGGCTTGATAGATTTTCTCTAATATACAGCCGATTATCGGCTATTAGCAGACGAACTTCTCTTTCATGCTTAAATGCAGGCCGCTTATGAAAATAGGTTTCATGGGTCAATTTGCTGTCTCCCATTTGTGCAATTTGCTGCTCAACATTGGATTTCTTGTTTAAGTCGTAACTTACTTTTTTGAGATAAACAGCAAAATCTTCATTTTCTTGGAAAATGTTTTTGGCGTGAGCAAGCAGTTTGTCCTCACGTGTCCTGATTCTAAGTGCTTTGTTCCCGTATGAATAGCACCTCCACATGGCGTCTGTTTCCGGATACTCTGACCAACACTGCGCATAAGTAAACCATTTACTATGCCACATTCGGAAATAATTGTCAGGAATTGCATAATAGTTTCTTGGGCACAGATTTTTGAACATTTCACTTACAATGTGGCGAACATCTTCTGGTGAATCCAAAGAGGAAAATAAGTAGCCTTCATACCCATCATCCCAAATCGATGGCCGTACAAACCTGTCCTTGTTGTTTATGACAAGGTTTATAAAATCTTCAAAACTGATAAATCTATACAAATGTTTTCGCATTTAACACCTCCACTGTGGCCGTAACCCCGGGTTCCCATTACAGCTTTATCTTTTCTAAAGTTGTCTGAGTCAATGCAAAGACTTGATTGTGGCACTGGGCACGCTGCTTACGATTCATGGACGCAATAAAGCTTTCTTCTTTGGTGGCATCAAGACGACACAGGCACCCATCTTTATCCGAAAAGAACTGGAAAAAAGCATTTGGGTGTATAGCGCAAAGTAATAATTTGGGCGAAAGCGGATAATAGATGAGCGTCGTTTTGCGAGCCAAACCATTGGCAAATGGCTGCGCATTGGCTGTGTTGCTGTTTATAAACATCACGGGGTTGTCGCTTGTCACAAACTCCATATCGCCGCAGATATGATAAAAGACAAAATCATGCCACATAAGAATATTGGTATAGCGAGTAAGCCGTTCAATGTCCCAAGTTAATCCCATAGAGATTTGCTTAAAAAACTGCGGATCAGTACCAAAAGTATCTAAGCGTTTCTGCTGTTCATCAGTTAAGGGGCCAAATTTTTCCTTAGCCTTTTCGATTGTAGAAGGCAGCAGTTCATCGAAAAGTTTCTTTTCATATGCGCGGCTTTGCTTGCCACGAAGCAGTTGCATCACCATTGTAAGGGCCAACTGGGATTTTTCGTCTTTGTTTATGATGCAATGACCAGTTTGCACCAGAACATGAACCCTTGAAATTATTTTAGGTAATAACACACTCATCATAGGTTCAATGCTCTCTGCATAGGCCTTTTCCCAACAATAGGGATCTTCCAATCCATCTACTGTATAGAAATTTTTCTCTACCGCAACCGCCTCAAGCCCCGTGGAGAATATACGATTTCTGGTTTTATCAAGAACAGCAATAGTGCCATCTCCAGTACAAAAATTTTTCAGATATACTTTAGGAACATGATGCTGTCGGATTGGATTATTGTGTTTGCTGATTTGATTACACCTCCGTTCACATTGGCTTAATCATAGACTCGATAAAGGCGATTTCTTCGTCTGTCAGGCCATACTTCTCATACAATTCAGCATCTGTCCACGCCTTTGAGAAATCCTGAATTGGGACTAAGGTAAAATTAGCTTTAGAAATATGCTGTGTGGTGGTTACCTGTGCAACCAAGAAACGCACAAATTTCGTTTTCAAATATTGAAGCAAGTTGTTAGCTTCGATCTCGCTGTCAAATGTGTCAACTACAATATATGTTTCGGTGCAAACAACTTTTGGTGGAAGGACTTCCATAGTGGAAAAAATACGGCGTTTACCGTCTTTGTCTGCTCGCCCGGCATGGTCGTATGTTAGATACGACATAATAACTTTCCATTTGTCAATCCAATCTAAAGCTCCGGTTACCAGTTCACGTTTAAACGGACCAATGCCTTTGTTGTATCGCAGTTGAATATCTCCATCTTCTGTTGGAGCCACATAAGTTCTAAGTCCAAAAGGCTTTTGCGAGCTAACTTTTGAATCGTAGAATTCCGTAGTTTGTTGCTGTACCTTATTGAGAATTGACAAGGCTTGACCATAACGAACAAAAACTTTGTTGTCGTCGAGCTGCCGAAGGGTTTCGTATCGAGCACCATTATGAAAATTCACAACCTCGCAGCTTCCATTGTGATTCTCGTCCCATAAGAAATAGCAAATGCCCCCAGCGATATCAACTCCCGCAAAACAGTCATTAGAATCCGAGTAATCAAATAGTTGCCTTATCCTATGGTCGTGCAACATCGACTCTCTAAAAGCATCCAACCCACGACCGCCAGAGTACCAGCGTGCTGGAATAATCATTGAAACATAGGCGGGTTTCAACTCTTTTGCTTGTTCAACAAAATAGTTATACACTGGCGTTGCACTTGCTTTACTTCCACCATCCATTACTTGATAAGGCGGATTGCCTACTACGGCATCAAATTTCATGGTTTTCACCCCTTCCTGCTTCCAATAGCTGGGCTTCAGAACCCGGTCAATAAACTGCCGGGGCTTGTTCTTCATCATATTGATCAGGTCATCAAAATAATGGGCATTCACCGGAATCTTCCGATATCCGGCCAGTGTGCGCCGGGTGATCTGCTTGGCCATAGGCGTTTTGCAAATCACAAACACATTTTTCCCCACAGTTGCATCCCAAAGCTGCTGTAATTTAGCATCATCCAGTTCTTTTTCAGAACAGGCAGCGCACCGGCTGCGGAAAATACTGTAGGTCACATACAAAGGATACAGACCGGTTTTAGAGTTAATCTCCAGTACACGGGCACCGGCGTTTGCAAAAGTATCGGCTGTCACTTTTCCACGGTCCACAAAGCGGGGCTCATCCACCATCTGCTCGTGGGCTTCATCATAGAAGTCATAGCCACCCAGACAGTCGCTCATGTGCATATTTACTACCCGCCATGGGGTCAAAACCGTTTCCTTGTCCGGGTTTTTGAAGCAGGCAAACAGCTGTGCAATTTTCTTGACCCGCTCCGTGGGGGAAAGCTCATCGGCGCTGAGAACCGTGGTGCGAATCCGGCGACCGGCAGCCACAAAGATTTCCGGGTCATAGTATTTGATGAAACTTTTGAACATCTCTTTGGTGACACCGGAGGGCATAAATTCCTCCCAGGAGGAATCGTCCACGATGTCCACCAGCTTTTCCATGGTAATATCCTCGTCAATGGGAATATCGGCGCCGTAAATCAGTAGCGGCATACGGATGGAAATGCCACGCAGGATGGAAATCGCATTATTTTTGAGCTTCTGCTTTTCCTTCATCTCCTGCAAACGCTTTTCTTCATCCGCTGTGCGCTCCCGCTTGGGCTTTTTCTCAATCCGCCCCAGTTCTTCGTATTCTTCATCCGTAAAGCCCTGGGCGTTGATATCGATCTCCTTGGCCTTGGGCGCTGCTTTGGATGTACCCACAATCTTTTTCAGGCTGTTGAATTTTTCAATTTCCAACTCGTCTAAACGGAGCAATTCTTCATTATAGAGGTTGGTGTCATCAAAACCGTTCTGTACGGCTCGTTCCGCATAGGCCCGTTTCAGCTGCTGGAGCAGTCGGTTGGTGTCATAGGCTTTCATCACGGTACCGTCCACCGCAATCACCGGGCAATAGTTCAGAAACTCACCCATGATTCGGCGATCAGATTCGTTAGCCTTGCCCGCCTTGGTGGACAGGGCCGCAGATTCCGCCACCATTTTCAAGGTGCGATCGGGAGCAAAGTCAAACACATAACAGCAGCGTTTGATCTTGCCGTCCTTGTTGCAGGGCGACTGTACTCGGAAGATGGTTTGTAGATAGTTGGCGGCAGAAGTGGAGAACGATCCGGCCAGCATAAACACAGCCGTCCATTCCGGCACCGTGACACCGGTGGTCAGCTTACCGCAGGAAAGAGTAATAGTGTAACCATCGTTTCCGGCACTGTTGATGGCTTGTCGCACCTTCTGGAGTGCATCTTCGGAGCGTTCCTCTTCGTCGCCGTCACCAGCAACATTGACAATATCAAATGCACCACAGCCAAAGACCGGGTGTTTCTTCATCAGCTTGCTCAGGGCCTTAGCTTCTTTGACGCCGGGAACCATCCAGAGGGCATGGCGGAACAGGTTGCGGTATTCCTCGTTGGCATAAGGATAGTGGCTGTCCGGGTCGTCTTTTGTAATCAGGTTCAAAAAGCTCCAAACATCACTTTCGTGGACAAAATCGCCCACCTGTGCAGTAGCTGGCATGGCCTTATGGTCGTGCTTGATATCCCCGGTCCAGACACGGAAAAACTCCCGGAAATTGAACGCCTTATCCTCCAGCTCCACATAGCTTTTATCGGTAAGGATTTTACCCAGGTCGTAGGTATAGATTTTCAGCTCTGGCAACTCGTCATATGGATTGGAATCGCCAAAGTGCAGCTCGTCCCACTGCGCTTTGCGCTGCTGCTCCATCACATAGTCCCAGGTATAAATGTTGTCATCAAATTCTTTGAGGATATTGAACGGCGTACCGGACAGGGCAAGGAACTTGGTATCATAGCCGTTTTCTTCCTTGACCAGATTTTTGATGACATCATCGCCTAGGGCGGTGGTGGTTCCTTCATGGGCCTCATCCACGATGACCAGATCCCAGTCCAGAGAGAATACTGCATCGTTCTTATCGAATTTGCCGCCAACGGTGGAAGAACCTCGCAGATCCTGAATGGATGCAAAATAGACGAACTTTTTGCCGCTGTTCAGCAGATCTTCGATGGCAGTCCCGTGGCCCTTGGAACCGTAGGTGTAATCATCGGTATCATAGAAGATTTTCTGAAAATCCTCATACCAGCCATCGTCCACCACAGGGCGGTGAGTAACAATAATGGTCTTGGCAAAGCCAGCCTTCTTAACCACCTGAAGGGCAGAGAGGGTTTTGCCGAAACGCATCTTTGCGTTCCAGAGCATTCGGCTTCCCGTTTTGAACTGCTTCAGCGTTTTCTCGATGGCTTCTTCCTGCTCCGGACGGAACACGATGGGAGCAAAACCTGTACCTGCACCCATGCCGGACAGGTTAGGCTGGCATTTCTTCACTGCTTCGATAGCTTTCAGGACGGTGGACAGATCGACCTCGAACCATTCTCTGCTGGTGGAATTTTTTAACTTCTTCTTGGGAATGCCGGAATTCTCCAGCACCCGGTGTACATCATGGTCACGGAAAGCCTTCAGTACCTGCTGTCCATCCTTACCTTTGACAAGACGGACAGCTAACTCAGTATGTAACAGTTGGGCAGAAATACCCGCTGTGTTCGTGTACTGTTTGATCCGGCTCAGCGCCGCCTGATTCAGCACCTTACAGTTGGGAAACAGGGCATCAATGGAAGCATCTGACTGAATCGTAGTATCACCAATTTTCAAAAGCCCTTTGTGGGCTTCATCATTGATGGCAAAAACATAAATCAATTTGTACTCGAAAGAAGTTCCAAATACGGTTTCCATTATCGTTCCCCCTTCACCAAAGAGTAGTATTCCACGATCACTTTGGATCGCCAATCCTTGATTTTGCACCGAGACTTTGCAGGCTTTTGAGCAGTCAGGAACTCAGATTCAATAAAATCAAATATTGATAGCTGATTCATTTCTTCTTGAATATCGCAAAGCGGCGGCCCGTATGTGAGGCCATCCATCTGCCACAAATTCCAGGAAATGATGGTGGCCACCCTTTTTAGCTCATTGAGCGTCGGAGTACGCTTTAGCGCATGCCGCATGTAGTCAATAAAAGTATACAGCAAATTTTCCCGTGCAAGCAATAAGTTATCGCCCTGAAACTCAAAGCCGTAAATACTTTCGTAAGCTCGATACGCCCATTTCAACCATTCGCTTTCGTCGGAGGCATTTTCGGTCACAACCCGCAGCTTGCGATCCAGAAAACCGATCCGGGAGAGAAGTTCAATGGGGTCACCGGTTACTGTATCATAGCGACTTACCAGATAAGGAGCCTCGCCGCAGGAAATCTCAATTCTCCGTGCATCCACATAATGCTTCCAGGTATGCTGCTTATCCTCAGGAAATACGATTCGTTCCGTTGCCGTCCAAGTGTTGTCTTGCGGGATATTAAACACATTAGGCCGACCAAACCAATGCTCGTCCACCAAGTTGTTTTGAGCGTTGCAAATCCAGGAAGGGGTAAACACTTCCGCCTTGTCTCTGGTGCGACTGTTTTTTTGCTCATGCGCCTTTGCTACACGAGGCTGAATCAGCTTAGAATGAACGCCAGTGATCAGGCTTGCGTAGATTTGCTCTGTCGTTGCATATAGCTCCCCATGCGAGATATAGTCACTGGTTGCCCAGATAATATTCTCTTTTGTTGTTCTATCCTTCAGGAGGATATTAAGCAATTCTTGGCTGTATTGGACAATATCTTCCTCAATCACATCCAGTTTTTCTTCAAACTGCACGATAAACCTCCCCTCTGCCATAATGATAGTTCATTTCTGAGACTCCGAGATAAATTCGAGAATGTCATCCACACCACAGTCCAAAGCAATGCAGATTTTCTCAATAGTTTGCATTGCAATGTATTCATCCCGCTTTAAACGAGTAATAATGTTCAGGCTAATTCCTGCCTGCTTCGCCAATTGATTGTTGCTCATTTTTCGGTCGATCAGCATCTTAAACAACTTATTGTATTGTACAGCCATAGATGCCCTCCACGGTTTTTAACAACGTATAAATTATAGATAAGCATATCACGAATCCGTGATGATTTCAACGAAGGTTTGACCTCGAAATGGCCAGGACTTATATAATCCTGACCATTTCAAATACTACATTATCATCTGGAAATATTTCAGTGCATCCATAATCGCTGCTTCCTTTTCTGGCGGGCATTTTGGCACTTTGGCGTTTTCTTTCTTCGACAAATTATAGTTCTGCCCTACATCCAGACCGCATTTCCGCTTGATCTGGGAGATATACAGAGACGATACCTTCAATTCAAACTTCTCCAGCACATAAGCCTTAATCTGTTCATAGGTCGCACCTTTCTGGAATCCAGACATATCCATATCCTCCAACGAGAACTCCACACGAACCTTTTTCGAGTCGATTTCTCCCTTGGAAAGCAAGACAACCGTCTCGACGTGTTTGGTGTTGGGGAACATATCGTAAGGGCGGACAAGGTCGAGAGAAAAACCCGCGGAAACGAAATGAGCCGCGTCGCGTGCCAAGGTCGCGCTGTCGCAGGAAACGTAAATCAGCGTGCGGGGATTTAATTCAATCAAGGTACGCCGTGTTTTTTCATCCAATCCCTTTCGCGGAGGGTCTGCCACCACGGTCACGTTTTTTCCCGCGTAACGCTCCGCAAGCAAGGGCAGCTCCCTGTTCACGTCTCCGCAGATGTTTGTAAGTCTTTCAAGATTGTTTATTCGCCTGATTTTTTCCGCGTCCTGCCAGGCGGAACGCACGATTTCTATGCCGTAGCTGTCGTAAGAATCATCCGCAAGCATTGCGGAGAGCACTCCCACGCCCGAAAAACACTCTATCAGCGCGTCCGTTTCGCGGCAAACGGCAAGCTCCTTTACCTTGCGGTAGATTTTTTCCGCAACGGACGTATTGACCTGAAAAAAGCTGTCGGGCTGCAAACAGAATTTTACTCCGCACATGACTGAATCTATTTGACTTATGCCCTTCAAAAAAACGGTTTTTTCGCCGAGAATGACATTGCTTCTTTTGCGGTTTTCGTTGAGAAAAAGCCCCGTCTTTGGATAAACCTCCGTCAACGCGCGGTAAAGCTCCTCCCAGCGGGGCAGCGAGCTTCCGTTCACAACGACTGTTGCAAGCAGCTGTCCGTTTTCGTAACGCGCGAGAAAATGCCTCAAAAGCCCCTTGCCTGTTTTTTCGTCGTAAACCGAGATTTTGCGGCGGTTTGCGAAATCGCAGAAAATTTCCGCCGCCTGCCGCGCCTCCCGCCGCTGCAACAGACAGCGCTTAACACGCACTATGTCGTGCGTGCCCGTTCTGAAAAATCCCGTAAACGCCTCTTTGCCGTCAAAGCCCAGCGGTTGCTGAACCTTGTTGCGATAGCCCGTGACGTTTTCCGACGGCTCCGTTTCCATAACCTCGACGTCCAAGCCGCCTATTTTTTTCAGATTTTCGGCGACAAGAAGGCGTTTGAAATTCAGCTGAGCGGGGTAGCTCATGTGCATGAGGTGACACCCACCGCACTCTCCGAAAAAGGGGCATGGAGGGTTCACCCTGTCCGCCGACGGTTTTTCTATGTTTTTTAGCCGAGCGAACACCGTGCCGTCCCGTTTTACGTGAACGACCTTTGCGGCAGCCTTTTCTCCCGTCAGGGCAAAGGGCACGACGACGGTATGTCCGCCGCAGCGCGCCAGACCTTCTCCTCCGCCGCCTATGCTCTCAATCACGATTTCTATTGTGTCGCCCTGCTTCATTTCGGCTTTACGTCAACGAATCTGACGTTATCTTCTCCCAGCACGTCGGACAGCTCGTAAATCAACCCGTTGTTTTTCCGCACCTTGTAAGGCATACCCAGCCTGTCGCCGTCAATAACCAGAATTACCGGTATGTCTCCCGCGTATTCCTTTAGAACAGCCGACAGCTTGGCGTAAAGCTCGTTGTCCTTAAAGGGCATTTTAAGATAAAGCTTTTCCGAAACGGTGTTTTTATCCGTTTCCGCCATTTTCTGCTCGCTCCACACTTCAAGCTTGTCCACAAGGAGCGAAGCCTTGTCCTGACGAAAACTGATTTTTCCCGTCACGGTCACAACGCTGTCCTGCTCCACCTTGTCCTTGATGATTTTTTCGTAATACCAGGGCGAAAAAGTAAGCTCGATGCTGCCGTGCAAATCCTCAAGCCTGCCGACCGCCATGGTTTTGCCGCTTCGCGTGGCGATTTTTTTCAGCTCCTCCAGCACGCCCGCAAGGCTGACCTCCTTACCTTCCCAGTCGCTCTGCTTCTGACTGCTTTCAAAATCGTCGTCGTCCTCGGAAAACGTCACCATACCCGTGTTGAAAGTAAACGCTTTGAGTTTTTCTCTGTATTCGTCCAGAGGGTTGCCCGAAACGTAAAGCCCCAACACTTCTTTTTCATAGGAAAGTTTCAGCTTGTTGGGAAACTCCTTTATATTGCTTTTGGGCAGCGCGACGACTGCGGGCGCGGCGTTTTCCACAAGGTCGAACATACTGAACTGTCCGCTTTCCTTTTTCTTTTTGTCGGCGTAAACCATTTCCATCAACGGCTCGAAAACGGAAATCATCTGCGCGCGCGAAACTTTGAAGCAATCGAATGCACCCGATTTAATCAGATTTTCCACAAGCCGCTTGTTGAGATACTGACTTTCCACTCTTTTCAGAAAGTCCTCCAAACTTACGAAATCTCCGTGGGTTTTTCTTTCCTCAACGATTTTTTCCATGCTGCCGGAGCCGATATTTTTGATTGCGGCAAGCGCGAAACGTATTTTCCCGTTTTCCACCGTGAAGCTCACTCCCGACTTGTTGATGTCCGGAGGCAGAAAATCTATGTTGTTCTCCTTTCCGTAAGCGATATATTTTTTTATGTCGTCTATGTTGGTTATGCGGTTGTTCAGCACTGCCGCAAGATACTCCACGGGATGATAACGCTTGCAATAAGCCGTCTGATAGGATACGTAAGCGTAAGCCGCGGCGTGGCTTTTGTTGAACGCATATTGGGCGAAAGCATACATTTGGTCGAAAAGCAGCTCTGCCGTTTCCTTGGGCACGCCGCGCCTGACGGCGCCTTCTATTTCGACCTCGCCGTTGTCGTTGACCTTTCCGTTGATGAAATAGTTGCGGTGCAAAGCCATGACGTCCATTTTCTTTTTGCCCATCGCGCGCCTGACCTCGTCCGCCTGTCCGTAGGAATACCCCGCAAGAGAACGGCAGATTTGCATGACCTGTTCCTGATAGACCATGCAGCCGTTTGTTACGCCGAGTATCGGTTCCAGCATAGGGTGCGCGTAATGCACCGATTTGGGGTCGCGTTTGCCCTTGATATAGTCGGGAATAAACTGCATGGGCCCGGGACGATAGAGGGAAATTCCCGCTATTATGTCTTCAAGACAGTCCGGTTTGAGGTCTTTCATCACCCGCTTCATTCCCCCGCTTTCCAGCTGAAACACTGCGTCGGTGTTTCCCGAAGCAATAAGCTCGAACACGTTGGGGTCGTCATATTGGCAATCCTCGAAATCGAATTCCTCTCCCGTCGTTTCCTTGACTATTTTTATCGTCTTGTCGATATCGGTGAGAGTTCTCAGTCCCAAAAAGTCCATTTTGAGCAGACCGAGCTCCTCCACCTCCTTCATGTTGTACTGAGTGGTGATGTCGTCGCCGCTGCGCTGCAAGGGCACGTTGTCGCTCAAATCCTCGCGGCATATAACCACGCCTGCGGCGTGCATTCCCGTCTGACGCGGCATATCTTCCAATGCGATTGCCAAATCAATCACCCTTTTCATGGAATAATCCTTGTAAATTTCCATGAGCTCAGGCACGCCCTCGTTTTTGCCGTCCAGACCGAAAGCGTTTTTGAGCGTTGCGTTGAGCGGAATAAGCTTGGTTATCTTGTCTCCCTCGGCGTAAGGCACGCGCAGCACGCGGCACACGTCCTTGACGGCGTTTTTGGCTTTCATCCTGCCGAACGTGACAATCTGAGCCACGCGGGGCTTTGTGTACTTTTCTATGACGTAGTCGATAACCTCTCCGCGCCTGTCCATGCAAAAATCTATGTCGAAGTCCGGCATGCTGACTCTTTCGGGATTTAAAAACCGCTCGAAAATGAGTCCGTAACGCAGCGGCTCCACCTGAGTTATACCTATGGCGTAAGCAATTATGCTGCCGGCTCCGCTGCCCCGTCCGGGACCGACGGGTATTCCGTGCTCGTGCGCGTAGTTGATGAAGTCCCACACAATGAGGTAATACTCCACAAATCCCATTTTCGACACCACTTCCAGCTCATAGTCGGCTCTCTGCCTTATTTCCGGCGTAATTTCTTTGTAGCGTCTTTTCAGCCCCTTTTCCAAAAGATCCTTCAAAAATTCGTAAGGCGTCATGCCGTTGTCCGGCTTGTAAGGAGGCAGCAAGGGCTTTTTCTCTATGCTCACGTTGCACTTTTCGGCGATTTTAAGCGTGTTTTCCAAAGCCTGCGGCACATAGGAAAATTTTTCCGCCATTTCGTCGTAATCTTTGAGATAAAACTGCGTGCCTTCAAAGCGCATCCGACCGGGGTCGTCGAAAAATTTGCCTGTCTGTACGCAAAGCAGAATATCCTGCATTTCGGCGTCGGACTCTTTAAGATAATGCACGTCGTTTGTAGCCACAAGCTCCACGCCGAACTCTTCGGCTATCTTAATCAGCTTCGGCATGACGTAAATTTCGTCCGCTATTCCGTGGTCCTGCAATTCTATGTAATAATCTTCCCCGAACAGCTCCTTGTACTGCCTGACAAGCTTCCTCGCTTCCTCCCACATGCCGTCGCGCAGCAGACGGGGAAGCTGCCCCGCAATGCAGGCGGACAAACAGATAAGCCCCTCGCTGTGTTGACTCAGAGTCTTGAAGTCTATGCGCGGCTTGTAATAATAACCGTCGACAAAGCCTATGGAATTGAGCTTGACGAGATTTTTGTAGCCCGTATTGTTTTTGGCAATAAGCACGAGGTGGTTGAACTCCCGCTTTACGTCTCCGCTTTTGACGGTCAGGTCGTCCGCCATATAAAACTCGCAGCCGATAATGGGCTTTATTCCCTTTTTCTTTGCCAGACAATAAAAGTGATAGGCGCCGTACATATTCCCGTGGTCGGTTATGGCTACGGCGGGCATATTTTTTTCCTTGCAGGCGTCGAACAGCGTGTCTATACGCGTCGCGCCGTCCAAAAGACTGTATTCTGTGTGCAGATGCAAATGTACAAACGGTTTTTCCGACATTTTTTACCTTCTGTATAAAATAAGTTTATTCCCGCCGTTAAGGCAGGCGCGAAGCTATTTCGGTTATCTTGCGCAGTCTGTGGTTTACGCAGCTTTTTGTAAGCCCGAGCTTGTCCGCAAGCTCGTCAAGCGTGGAAAACGGATTTTCCACCCGCGCCGCCGCTATTTCTTTCAGATGCGGCGCAAGCCTGTCGAACATTCCCTCGCGGGCGCGGATTTTGTTTATCGCGGCAATGTGCTTTTCGCTCGCGTCTACCGATTTGTCTATGTTGGCGGTAATGCAGTTTTTCTGACGGTTGGCGTTGTTTCTGATTTCCCGCTCGATAAGCAGATTGTTGAGCGTCAGCACGGCTTTGTCCGCCCCCATATAGGCAAGCATATCGCATATTGACGCGCTGTCCTTGATGTAAACCGCCCAGACGTTTTTCCGCTCCGCTATTTTAAAACGGAAGCCCTTTTCCTCCAAAAGACACACGAGGTCGTCTGCGGCACGGCGGGAGGTAAGCGAAAACTCAAAATGATAGCCGAACCTGTTACCACCCCTTTGGTCGAGAGTCTTCAAGGGACTGAACGCTACGGAGCCGCAGGCGGCAAACAGCGCGGCGACGTAGCTGTTTTTGCAGCAGTCCTGCTCTACGATGTATTTGTCTATACCCTCGTTGATTTTGAGATAGCCCTCCATTGACAGCGACGCAAGTCCGCAGTCGGAAAGCGTCTTTTCCTCCGCAATGAAAACCGACCACAGGCTGTTGCCCTTGATTTTCGTCTCCTCGCGCCTTATTTCGGTTTTGAGTCCGTAAAGCGAATATACGATTTCTCCGGCAAATTCAAGCAGTCTTTTGTTTTCCGACGTAAGCGAACAGCCCAGACTGCCCGACCTGATTTCCAGGCTGCCCGCCCCGCGCAGCAGCGCCGAAAGACAGGCAAGACGGCAGCACGGCAGAGAATCTGAAAGCCTGCCGAGGATTTCTCCCTTTACGTTCTGAGAAAAAGTCACTCTTTTGTCTCCTCTTCAAACGGTTTTCTTAAAATTGCGGGCTTGTCCAGATTCACTATGCGCTCCAAGGGCAAGCCTACTCTCCCCGCCGTTTCCATCGGGACGGAAACCTCGCCTACCTTTTCGGCGCGGTGCGCGTCGCTGTTGACGATAAATTTCACCTCGGTTTTTGCAACGACGTCGCACAGCTCCCCGTCCGACACGTCCACCCTTTTGCCGTTTAACTCGAACAGAACTCCGTAGTCGGACATGGCTTTTGCAATCTCTAACACGTTCAGGCAAATGTCCCTGCCCGGATGTGTGACAAAGCTCAACGGATAACGCTTAATCGCCTTTATATAAGCCCGAGTAAACGCGTCTTTTTGGGACTCGGAGCGAAACAGCGCGGGAAGCGTAAAATGCCTCGCCTGCTCCGCGGAGGGCGCCGCGACCAGCTTGTGATAGCCCATTGCGACAAAATCCAACGTTGAAAGGTCGCCGCAGTCAATCAAGCCGTCCTCCGAAATCAGATTTGCCTCCAATCCGAGCAGAACGCGCGCGCCCTGCTCCGCGTTCAAAGCGTCCGCCTCTCGGCGCGCCTTCAAAAGCCTTTTGGCGTCAGTGCCGAAAAAGAGATGCTTCAAGCCGTGGTCGGCTATTCCTATTTCTTTAAGCCCCTTTCGCGTCGCGGCGTCGCGCAGCTCGCTTAAAGTGTTCTTTCCGTGGCATAGTCCGCTATAACGTGAATGAATATGATAATCTCCCGATATCATCGGTGTCTCCAAGATATTTTATTTCAGGCCTCAGCACAACGCCGAACTTGCGCTTGACCGCGTTGCCCGCCGCGTCCATAAGCTCGAGTATGTCTTTTGCGGTTGCTCCGCCCTTGTTCACAATGAAGTTTGCATGCTTGAGAGAAATTTCCGCTCCTCCCGCGCGCAGCCCCTTTAAACCCGCCCTGTCGATTAATAGTCCCGCGGGCGCGCCGCCCTCGGCGCGGAATACGCTGCCCGCGCTCGGATATTCCAATGGTTGGGTTAGCTTCTTTTTTTCCAAAATCTCCTTCATCGCCGCCCTTATTTTTTCCGGTTTTTCCGGTTTGAGAGCCAACAAAACGCGGGTGACAATCATTCCGTTTGACTGAAAGGCGGATTTTCTGTACGCAAAGCCGCACCTCGCGTGACCGAATTCCTTTTCTCCGTTTTCGTCCGCAGCCTTAACTCCCGCAACGACGTCGGACATCTCTTTGTCAAAGCAGCCGGCGTTCATATACGCCGCTCCGCCCATGCACGCGGGGATTCCCGCAAGAAACTCCGCCCCCGAAAGTCCGTTGATGCAGGCGAAATGCGCCACCTGACACGCCTTGGCTCCCGCCTGCGCAACAAGCAAACCGTTTTCAAAAAATATCTGAGACATAAAACGCCCGACAACAATCACCACGCCCGAAAAACCGTCGTCCGACGCCAGCACGTTGCTGCCTCCCCCCAGACAGAAATAAGGAACGTCGTTTTGCTTCAAGTAAGTCAGAACGGCGCTTATTTCGCGCTCGTCCTTGGGCTGAACAACGTACCTCGCGGGGCCTCCCGTTCCGAAGGTTGTGAGTTTTTTGAGCGGTACGTTTTCTTCAAAATAAATTCCCGAATTCAGGAAAAATTCGCGCATTTAAGGTTCTCCTTATTTTACACCAAAACCGATAGATTTACAAACGATTGAGGTCGGTAATTTTTAAAGTGAAATTTATTGACAAATTCAGCACAGATACCTTTCAAGGTTTTTTTTCTCCCCCGTTTCAAGCGATTTGAGCGTTTCGGAACGCAGAGCGGACAGAATGGACGGGTCGGTGAAGGCGTTTATCGTCCTGACGGAAGAAAGCGCCTGCTCCAACGCAGACATGGCTCCGTCCGAATATATGCTCTGCGCGTTGACGGTAAACATTCTCACCTCCGTCAACTTTTGCTGCGACTGCTCCTGCGTCAGAAAACAGGCGAATTTTTCGGCGAACACGGCTTTTTTCGCTTCGGTGTCGCCCACGGCGATATACTGAACTAAGTCGGTGAAACCGCCGAGAGGCTCAAAAACGCATTCTCCCAGCCGCCCTTGCTCTATTCTGTTCGTCAGTCTGTAAATGTCGCGCTGCGTGCCCAGAAGTACGGTGTGGTTGTTGCCGGTAAGAAATTTTTCGTAAGCCTCGTACTGCGTCAAGCCCTCGTCAAGCAGGTCGTTCCGCCTGCTCTGAGTTGCGTTGAGCGCAAGCGCCATGCAGGGCTGATTGAAGCCGCCGTAGCCGCAGGCTACGGAAGCGAGGCTTACCGTCTTTTTCCCCACCTTTTTTTCAAATCCCATGCCGAATATATTTTCCGCAAGATTTTTGTTTTCAAAACCCGCAAGATTTTTGCTCATAGCCGCCAACGCGTATCCTCCCGCCATATACGGCAGCGCGTAAACCTTGCCGTTGAGTTGACCGCCCCTCAGATAATCTCCGCGCACGCAGGAGACGTCTCCGCCGTACGGCGACAGATAAGGCAGCAGCTCAAAGCCCGCTCCTGCGGAAAAACTCGCCAAATCGAATCTCTCCCCGTTGTTAAGCTTTTCCTGCGCCTGCTCCGGAGTCAGGACGGTGACGTTGACTAGGCAGCCCTTGTTCTGTTTTTCAAAAGCCGTGCTGCGTTTTTTAAGCCATCCCGCTCTGCTGCCAACTCCTCCCTCGAAGCTTTCGATATGCCACAATTCCAGTATGCCCTCGAATCTTGCGCCGGCTACAAACAGGTCGGAGCGCGGCAGGTTGCCGAGCACGACAAAGGGCGCGGCAAGCATAAACGCGCACAGCAAAATTACTGCTGCCCTCTTTGCGATATTTTTTTTGTTCATAATGAATTTTATGAACAGGCGGCTACTTAAATTACATTTTTGACAAGGTTAAAATTTCGGAAAAACAAAAAAACGCCCCTCTTTTGAGGGGCGCCGCAAAAAGCCTGAAATCATTCAAACAAAGTAGAAACGGATATGTAGGAATAAATCCTTTCGATTGCCTCGGCAAAAATTTCCGCAACGGAAACCTCTTCGATTTTGTCGATGAGCTTGTCCTGAGGCTGCTGAATAGTGTTGAGTATGACCACCTTTTTCAAGGGGCTGTCCTGTATGCGCTGCATTGCCGGACCGCTGAAAACTCCGTGGGAACAGCAGGCGTAAACCTCTCTTGCGCCCGCGTCCGAAAGAGCCTTTGCCCCCTGCGTGATTGTGCCCGCCGTGTCTATCATGTCGTCAAGCATAAGGCACACCTTGTCCTTTACGTCGCCGATGATGTTCATGACCTCCATGACGTTGGCTTTGGGACGACGCTTGTCGATGATTGCCAAAGGAGCGTTGAATTTCGCCGCCATGGAACGGCTGCGCGTCACGCTGCCCACATCGGGAGATACAATCACCAAATCGTCGTTTTTGAAGCCGTTTTTAAGAAAATATTTCGCAAGAACGGGCATCCCCAGCAGGTTGTCGACTGGTATATCGAAAAAGCCTTGAAGCTGAGTGCTGTGCAAATCCATTGTGAGCACTCTGTCGGCTCCCGCCTTTTCAAGAAGGTTGGCGACCAGCTTGGCGGTTATCGGGTCTCTCGCGCGCGCTTTCCTGTCCTGTCTCGCATAGCCGAAATAAGGCATAACCACCGTCAGCTTGTTGCAGGACGCGCGTTTGAAAGCGTCAATCATAACGAGCAGCTCCATAAGATTGTCGTTTACGGGAGTGCTTGTGGACTGAACCACGAAAACGTCGCAGCCGCGCACCGTTTCCTTAATGTTTACGCAAATTTCTCCGTCGGAAAAGCGAGTGGCTTCAAGCTGTCCCAAGGGCAATTCCAGCCTGTCGGCAATAGCTTTGGCAAGGTCGGGACATCCGTTTCCCGCGAAAATCTTGACCGTGCCGTGCGTCATATTTATCATTGTCACACCTCAACTTTTGTATTGGTTTTTTGTAACTCTATCTTAAAGCCGCGCAAGCTTTTTGTCAAGTAAAAAGGGCGGAGTATCTCCGCCCTTTCAGGTAAAATTTCAGTAATTCTCTTTTTTGCAGTAATCGCCGCAGAAATGAGCCGTAGGGCAATCGCTTTCGGGTACAACGGTGATTGAATCCAAATCGCAGTTGCAGCCTTGAGAATTGTACTTGCAAGCCTTGACCTTGCACTTGATTTTTTGATTGTTCATAATCAAAATCCTCCTTTCTTTTACCTCTTTTAGTGTTGGTCAACGCTTTACTTTTTATTCGGTTTGAGTTAAAATAATTTGAGAAAATTAAAAGGAGACAAGCGGCATGAAGGTTTATTTGCTTGAAGACGTCAAGGGACAGGGCAAAAAAGGCGAAATAATAAACGTAAGCGACGGTTACGCGCAGAATTTTCTTTTTAAGAAAAATCTTGCAAGCCCCGCCACCGCGGACGTAATAAACAGCGTGGAAATCAAAAACAAAACCCTTGCTTACCACAAGGAGCAGGAGCGTCTTGCCGCGATTGAAAAAGCTGCGCAGCTCAAAGGCAGAAAAATAGTCTTGAAGGCAAGACACGGCGAGCAGGGCAAGATTTTCGGCAGCATAACCGCAAAGGAAATTGCGGAAGCGTTGAATTCGGCGGGCGAAAAAATCGACAAAAAGGACATCGACCTGAAAGCTCCGATAAAGGAAACGGGAGAGTATCCCCTTTCTGTCAGGCTGTATGCCAATATTTCCACCGAAATTATCGTAGTCGTGGAATAAAAGTAAATTTTAAAAGCGTCCCTTTCGGGACGCTTTTTTTTCAATGACTGTCTGAATTGAAATTGTTTCTTTGAGCTTTTCTGGCTTTGCGGCATTCGGGACATCTTGTGGGTTGATTTGTAAAGCCTTTCTGCTGATAAAACTCCTGCTCTCCGGCAGTAAAAGTAAACGTTTCGCCGCAGTCTCTGCATTTGAGTTCTATATCCTGCATAAACATGGACCTCCTTTAAATATTTTCGGATACCACATTTATGTTTTTAAGAACACCCAAAGACAAAAAAGCATTTATCCGCCGCGACGACGTTCCGCCGCTGTATTTGCAGTATACAACAAATTTTAATGAAAGTAAACGCTTTATTGAAAAAATTTTACATTATTTTTTCGTTTTTACATCATTGTCCGTTTCTTCCTGCACGAATTTTTTCATGCCGTTGCGCTCCAACAGGCGATAATCTGTCTTTGCCATAAGAGTTTTGGGCAGCTCCGGCAGCACCTCTACGGCTTTCGGGCAGGACCATTTGTCAAGCTTCTGACGGCAAAACTCCTTGACCGTCTTTTTAAGCTTTGTCGGCTCGGCGGACGACTTTACGTACAGCTTGATTACTTTGCCTTTGAGCTTGTGCTCTATTCCTACGGCACAGCACTCGTCCACGTCTTTTAGCGTATTGACAAGCCGTTCAATCTCGGCGGGAAACACGGGCACGCCCGAAACCTTGATTATGCGTTTGAGTCTTTGCTGAATAAAAATAAATCCGTCCTTATCGACAAAACCCAAATCTCCCGTTTTCAGCCATCTTTTGCCGTCGTAATCAAGAAAAGTTTTTTCCGTAGCCTCCGTATCGTTAAGATACCCCTTCATGACCGTGGGAGAACTTATGCACAGCTCGCCGCTGCCGCCCCTTTCAAGCATGTTGCCGTCGTCGTCGAAGGCTTCTATGAGATAATCCTCTCCTATGGGCTTGCCGCAGGAGCCTTCTCTGCGGGCGCCCGCTTTGTTGACGGAAAACACGCCCGTAACCTCAGTTAGTCCGAACCCGTTGTCCAAAACACAGCTGCTTCCCCTCTTTGCCATGACGGAATCGAAATCCCTTTTCAGCTCGTCGGTCAGCATATCGCCGCCGCAGAAAGCGAATCGCAGATTTTTGAGACTGCGGCAATTGAATTCCTTTTTGTCCACAAGCCCGCGGTACATGGTAGGGACGCCCGAAATCATGGTAATGTGCCCCTGTTTGAGATAGTGCACGATTCTTTCCGGTGCGTAACGCGGAATAAGCGTGCTTTTGACGCCCCCGCTAAGCACGGTGTGCACGCACACGCCCAGCCCGAATGCGTGAAACATGGGCAGCACCATAGCCATAGCGTCTTTCTCCCGCGCCTTTTCTCCCACGATTGCGCGTTTGGTGTTGACGGCGACCGAGTTGAAATTGGCGTTGGTAAGCATTATGCTTTTCGGCTCCGCGCTTGTGCCGCCGCTGTGCATAATAGCGGCTACATCGTCGTCCCCGCCCGCGAATCTGTTTATCATGTACTTTGACAGCCGCGCGCCCTCGTGTCGGAAATATTTGAATTTGAGATAATCGGTGCGGTTTTTTCTCAAATTTCTTCTGTCCCGCCAGGTAAAGAGATTGTAAAACACTCTTTCAAACGACGTGATGTAATCCTGTGCCTGACAAATCCTAATGGGCACGGGACAATCCAGCAGTTTGGAAATGTATCCGTCCGCCAGCTTGTCGAACACGAAAAGAAATTTGCTCTTTGTTTCCGTAGCGTAACGTATAATCTGCTCCGCAGGCAGAAGCGGGTGGACGAGATTTGCGGTCATGCCCAGCTTGTTCACTGCATAAAACAAAGTCACCGCGGAAGGAATGTTGGGCAACGCGATGGTCACGATGTCGCCCTTTTTGCAGCCGTATTTTCTGAACGCGCAGCACAGCGCCTCCACTTCGTTGAAAAGCTGACCGTAGGTTATATCGCGCCCGACAAAATGCAGGGCGGGTTTTTTTCTGTTGTTTTTTTGGCTTTCAAAAAGATGCCTGTACATTTTTCCTTTAACTGAGGGCGGCAAGCGTTAAAGCCAGCCCCATACCTCTACAATAAGATAAAGCAGTCCCACCGCCAGAACCTGACTCGCAAAATAAATAAACAGCGAATGCCTTCCGCAAAAGCAGAAAGGTCTGACGCATGTCGTCGCCTCATAGCCCATAATACTGCGCGGAGACTTGTATATCGCGCGTCCCGCGAGGGCGCCCGCCAGAAACCAACCGAAATAAGGCAGAAAGGGCAGATAATCGCCGGGAGACAGCTTGGATACGCGGTTGTTGTTGACCAACCAGAAAACAAGGTCGCGCGTCCATTGCTTTTGCCCCTGCGAAGCGACAAGGTTAATTTCGTTTTCCATATTGAAATAGCTGCCGACGGCTATGGCTAAAACCGCAATCAGAAAAATCCAGTCTCCGTCTGTTTTTAACCAATCGAGAAGCGCCCACAGCAAGATACTCAAAGCCAGCACGTGAAGCACGTTGAAATTCATCCAAACGCTGTTGTCCTGCGTAATTTCGCCGTAAAACAGCATGGCTACCGACAATCCCACCGCCCATACGGACATTTTAAGCCCGCGCAGCGCATTGTTTTTGGAAAAGGAAACGGATACTCCCGACAAAATGACAAAAGAGCCGATGAAAAAGTCGTGAGTCACGCTGCGCCAGCGCCCGAAGGCGCTTGATTCGAAAACGTAACCCGCCGCCCAATCGGAAATACGTATGCCGAGCGGCGTGGAAAAGCTGTCGGCAAACATGGCTCCGATATCGAACATAATGTGGTCGAAAACTACGAAAAGTATGAGAATACCGCGCAGGAGGTCCACCTCCCACACTCTGTTCCCGTATCCTTTCTTTTGCTTAGTCAAACCGTTCAACTGCTCCCCTTTGTTTTATTGTTGCCTACATCGGCGTTAAAATACCGTCTTTTCTTTTGTATACGCGCTCGATAACTCCGCCTCCGAGACACTCCTTTTCATTGTAGAACACGACGTACTGCCCCGGCGTGACCGCCCGCTGCGGAGAATGAAAAAGCACGCGCGCGCCCGAACCCGTCCTTTCCACCGTTACGCGCTGCTCGGGCTGACGGTAACGGAATTTTGCCGCGCACTCGAATTTTTCTTCTTTCGGCGGAAAAGGAATCCAGTTTATTTCGTCGGATTCGAGAGCGTCGCTCATGAGCACGCTTTCGTCGCCGTGACTTACCACAAGTCTGTTGTTTTTTAAGTCCTTGTCCGCTACAAACCACCTGTTTTGACTTTCCCTCGTGCCGCCGAGTCCCAACCCGCGCCGCTGTCCAAGCGTGTAATACATAAGACCGTCGTGGCGTCCCACGACTCTGCCGCTCAAATCCACGATATCTCCCGCTTTGCCCGGCAGGTATTCCGCCAAAAACCTGCGGAAATTTCGTTCTCCGATAAAACAAATGCCCGTCGAATCCTTTTTTTCCGCCGTTGACAGTCCTTCGGTTTGAGCAATTTGCCTCACTTCTTTTTTATCGAGACTGCCTAACGGAAACAAAACGTCCGCAAGCTGTTTCTGCGAAAGATTGTTGAGGAAATAGGTCTGGTCCTTGCCCGAGTCGGCAGCTTTGAGCAGCCTGTGAACGCCGTCCACGTGGGAAATGCCGCAGTAATGTCCGGTAGCGATAAAATCAGCCCCGATTTCCTTCGCCTTGTCGAGAAAGGGACCGAATTTGATTTCCCTGTTGCACAATACGTCGGGATTGGGTGTGCGTCCGCGTGAATATTCGTCGAGAAAATAAGCGAAAACCCTGTCGTAATACTGACGCGAAAAATTGACGGTAAAGTAAGGAATGCCGATTCTGTCGCACACCCGCCGCACGTCCTCGAAATCACTCTCCGCCGTGCAGCAGCCGTTCATATCGGTTTCCTCCCAGTTTTTCATGAAAAGCCCTATTGTATTGTAGCCCTGCCGTTTGAGCAAAAGAGCCGCCACAGAGCTGTCGACGCCTCCGCTCATTCCGACGACAACCGTTTTCGCCATAGGGTTTATTTTAATGCAAAAGCTCTTTCTTGTCAAACCGTCGGACAAGCATACCCGGATAAAATTGAAGAAAATTTGAGCTCAAAGACAAAGCGGCATCGCCGTCTCTCGATTTTAAGATTATTTTGCCCGCCGCAACGGTTTCAATCGTTTTACAATTTGACCGAGCTTTGCTATAATGTAACGTGTCCGCAATCCGAGTTAAAACAAGGAAACAGCCGACCGAAAATACGTACCCGTAGCTCAATCGGATAGAGTAATGGCCTCCGACGCCATCGGTTGCAGGTTCGACTCCTGTCGGGTACACCACCGCCAAACTGCCTTAAAGGTTTGTTTGGCTTTTTTGTTAAGCTGTGAACCGATAAATTGCAAGTCAATTTCCAAAAAAATTCTCCGGCACAAAACAAAAGAGATTTGCAAAGCAAATCTCTTTGATTGACATAAAACACAAGCCCGATAATTTTTTGTTTGAACCTGCCAAATCGTCACCGAACCACTGCGATGTTTTTTATATACTTTTGTCAGACAGCGACTTGCTCGAACAACCTACCGTACCTTTCAACAAGTTCACTTATTTGCTCAATCGTGATAATACCCTTTCCTATCGCGACTTTGAGATACTGTCCGTTTACCGCGTCAAACATTATCTCCTGCATGGGTACGAGAGAATTAAGCTCTTCATATGTATACAGCCCGTACATTTCAACGTCTGCTTCATATCCGGTACTCCTTTAATTTTTTATTCATATTTAAATAATAATAAATAGGGCCCGGTATATTGTATTATTATTTCATCTAAAATTAAGTATTCTATACTAGTACCATACGAGATAAATGAACAATCTAATTCAACAGCAAAATAGCCATTGTAATATCCATAATAATTTATAGATAAATTTTCATAGTTGCCCAATGCATTGCCGTCAGAATCATAAAATATTTCTTTATTTAACTCAAAAAAATTCCTTCTTATATCATTTGATATTTCGTCACTTAAATCGGGACGACCATGTTGCGGTGCGAAATGACTATCGCGCCAAGTCGTTGAATCATAAGAATCCCCCAACCAAACTATTCCGTCTTTAAAAAATATAATAGACATCAAATCATGTTTAGACAACCCTTTCATTTGATATACTGTTGATATACTGTAAAAAGCCCCCGCCCCACGGACTTCACTTTCAATTTTCATTGCTTCAACAAAATCCATATCTCTTTGTGCCTCGGACTTGATTAAATCTATTGCCGTTTTTTTCTCTGCGTTTTGTATTTCAGCAATACTGTTTTCAACCATGGAAACCAAATTATTATGCCCCGCGTCATCGTAAAAATTATTTGCCAATTTAGTTTCCAAATATATATTGAGCTCTTGAATTGCAATATTTTTATATTCTTCAAGCTTTTGTTCTTCTAAGGGAATGGTCGAACAGCCTGAAAACAGAAAAACAATCAACAATACAAACAAAAACGCTACTCTTTTTCTCATGAAAATTCACCCCCGTAAAAATTTTATTATAATATTAGACGAGTCTTAGCAACACTCTAATGCCAACAAAATACAAACGGAGAAAAAAATTGTTTTTTACAATATGGATTTTTCATAATATTTTTCTCCTTGTCAATTTATCTTGCACATTATAATTTCTATGCCTGTAGTCGGATAATAAAAAACCACATCTCCAATCTCAACTTTTGTTACAACTGTTGCAACGCCGGTTGTAATATCATACATTATCACTGCATAGTAACCATTATAGTTACCAAAATATTCTAAATTTAGATTTTCAAGTTTAATATTATTTAAATAACTATATTCTTGCTTGATTCGCTGCATTATCTGTATAGATAAAGACGATACAGAAAGTGATTCATTTTGACCAACCAGATAAGCCATAGTAATTAAATCTTCTTGAGAAACTTCTCCGGCATCATACACTTCTTGCAGTGCAAAAAAACTTAAAGAAGTGATTTCTTCCATTGCTTCAACAAAATCCATGTCTCTTTGTGCCTCGGACTTGATTAAATCTATTACCGTTTTTTTCTCTGCGTTTTGTATTTCAGCAATACCATTTTCAACTATGGAAACCAAATTATTATGCCCCGCGTCATCGTAAAAATTATTTGCCAATTTAGTTTCCAAATATATATTGAGCTCTTGAATTGCAATATTTTTATATTCTTCTAGTTCTTTCTTTTCTAAGGGAATAGTCGAACAGCCTGAAAGCAGAAAAACAATCAACAATACCAACAAAAACGCTACTCTTTTTCTCATGAAAATTCACCCCCGTAAAAATTTTATTTTTTCTAACTCCTTTAATAATTAAAATCAGGTCTTTCCCAAACAATTATAGGCGGGCCACTATATTTTACAACAATCCCGGCAACGACACACTCTGACTCTACGGCAGGAAAATCGGCATATGCATCGATTATTTGCACAACATAACAATTGCCATATTGACCATAATAATGTAAAATTGAAATATCTTCAATTTTTTTATTTGGATAATCAGAATCATTCAATGATTCTAAATATAACTTCTTAATAGCATATTGTATTTTGGATTCTAATTCTTCCACTTCAAAATTACAAGCAGCAATTTTTTTAATTTCATTTACCGTAAGGATTTTATTATTATATGCCTCTTGTAATGAAAAGAACTGACCGACCGATTCCATAGGTTCAACGAAATCCATGTCTCTTTGTGCCTCGGATTTGATTAAATCTATTGCCGTTTTTTCTCTGCATTTTGTTATTTTAACAATACCATTTTCAACTATGGAAACCAAATTATTATGTCCCACGTCATCGTAAAAATTATTTGTTAATTTAGTTTCCAAATATATATTGAGCTCTTGAATTGCAATATTTTTATATTCTTCTAGTTCTTTCTTTTCTAATGGAATAGTTGAACAACCTGAAAGCAGAAAAACAATCAACAATACCAACAAAAATGCTAGTCTTTTTCTCATGAAAATCACCCCCAAAATATTAATATAGTTTATTGTACTGCTTTTTTAAAAATTAGTCAATCATAAGGCAGCCGATAGAATTTTAATTTTGTTTCGTCAATTAAATTAAAGTAAAAGAGATTTGCCCAAGCAAATCTCTTTTACTTTATAAACCCAAGACCGAAAAAAATCTTTCTTTTTGTAAAACTTCATTCAGCCAATGGCTCAATGTTTTTACTGTCGAAGACAGTTCGTCAATATTTAAAGAACTTATTTCATGTATATCAAGACTGCTTAAATCATCAATATTATATTTCATGTCTTTTAAAACATTAATTATATCGTCAGTTTCATGTAATTTATTTAAAAATATGCCTAACTCTTCCAAAATCATTGCAATCATACGTTTATTGAAATTGCTGTATCTAAACGGGCGATAATCGGAATTAAATTTTGAAAAGATTAACTCAAAAACAATAAAGTCTTCTTCACAAAAATAAATCGAATCCTCCTTAAAGTGCAAATTTTTGTATTTTCCCTTTTGCAATTCGATAAAATCTGTTCCGCTTATTTCATTCTTTAAATATGCTTTCATTTAAAACCACCAAAATGATACTATTTTACCACTGCTATTAAAATAACCACCTAAGATTTCACAATAATTAAGATACCACCTTGCATTTTTGTATTTATAACTATATGTGTATTTAAATAAAGACGAATTCCTTGCAGCAAAGTCTAATGCTTTTTGAGTATAATTAAATACGCCAGAACGCCTGCCACTTGTTTGGCTTAGGAAAACTTTTAAGCTAACGTAAACAATATAGAACTTTAATTGTCGTTTGTCAATTAAATTAAAGTAAAAGAGATTTGCCCAAGCAAATCTCTTTTACTTTAAGAAAATAAATGATTTTTAAAAGATTAATTCTTACCGCAAGGTTTAATGTTGTTTGTTGCATTCACCATAACTTAAACTCTTCCGCAATTTCTCTTATCGGTTGTCCTTCGATTTTTGCGTTATTCAATAAACTTTCTTTGGTAGGATAAGTGTCACACGTTCCGTCTTCTTTGTATAACTCTATTTCCTCGTCGTTGCCCGTTCTGACAATTTCGTATTCTTTTCCTCTGAATTTAAAAACAAACTCTTCACCTATTTCAATCAAAAGTTGAAAATCTCTGAAATTCAATTTGCTGTGGTTTTGTACTTTCTCATCCAGTAAAGTTACTTCCTCATCCCTCGTCAAACTTTTTCCTTCCGCAAGTTTTTTGTGGATTGCCATTCTTTTCTTAAAAAGTTTAATTTCGTATTTTCCCATAATTACTTACCTATAAGCCAAATTAACAATTCCCAAAAATTCCAATGACCTATTAACCTTTCGCCATTCAACCAACCGTGATAATGAGGAAATTTATATTTGCCTCCATGTATAATATCTTTGTCATATAATGCCAAGCAGTCATTAGGATAACTTCTACGCCAATGTAAACAATATAGAACTTTAATGGTCGTTTGTCAATCATTTTAATTGTACAATTTATTATTTTAAAATCAAAAAAACAACCGAGCAATTTTTTTTGCTCGGCTGTTTTTAAAATTACCTAACAGCTTTCTTAATTGGTTTATCTATAATTTCACTAATATGTGCCAATTCTTTTTGCGATAAAGTAAATTGGATATCAGAACGACGATTTTTTTTTGCTCTCCTTAAAGACATTTCGGAAACAGGAGATTCAAAAAATACAACCGTATATAAATTTGCACCTCTTTTATTGTATATCACTATGTCGGCAATAGATTCAACGGCAAGACAGGTAATGATTCTGCCCAAAAACGTAATTTTGACATACAAATTTGTAATCGTTATTTTTCGGAGCGAAAATAAAACCATGCACACACAAAACAATATTAAAACCGCCAACAACAAGCAACACACTATTAAAGCTGAAATAGGAAATTCATCTGCATTTTTAAAAACCATAACAACGACACAAAGCCATGCCGAAAAGAATAGTGCAAATATTGCATAAAATATTGCCATAGGTAACGAGTAAAATCTTTTCATTATTTCTCCTTTTCGAATATTTAATAAGAATATCTGTAATGAAGTATTCCAACAACATTAGACTTATCTCTGCTTAACAACCACTCAATAAGTTCACCAATTGAACTTTCCGCAATATTCAGTCCTATTCCTATCGCAAAATTTTTTAAACCGTCCCCCAATAAACCGCCAAATGCACCAAACAACATGGACACTCCGACGCTTGTCCATGAAAAATCGCCGCTGATTATTCCTTGTGTTGCCGTTATACCTCCCGAAAGTATACTATTTAATCCTGACTGTACAAAACGAAACATACCAGAGTTTAATCCATTACCTATATTGCCAATAACTGAACTAGAAGTACCAGCAATTCCACCAGTAACTACCCCCCACAACAATCCCAATGCTGCTCCATCCCAACTCCAACCACCTTGACCGTTTGAAAACGTTAAACCTCCTGCAAAAAACCCAATAATCCCAGTAACTGTCGCGCCCGCAAATGCTGCACTACATAAAGCAACCGCTGTTACAGATGCTCCTGTTGCACTTACCAATGCCGCCCCTGTAAATCCCGAAGCAAATGCAGCCCCAATACCAACTCCGGTCGCTCCTGCGGTCGCCACTGTAGCTATTGCTAATGCCGCTATTATAAGGAGACCAATTCCAATTTTCCATCCCCAATGCAGATTATTAAACCATTTAATTGCTTTATTCCAAAATGCCTGCCACTTTGTGAGTTTAGGAGGGTCGTAAGTCAACGCCGTTTGCGTTTCGATTGTGTATTCATTATAAAGCTCGTTGACGGGGTTTGTCAAGGTCGAATTTTGGAGGTTCAGACCGTATATTGTCGCTGCGTTTACAAGCGCGGTTTCGGGGTTGCCTGAGTCGACGTATCTTTTTGTCTCGGGGCTGTAATACCTTCCGTTTATGTAATACAATCCGCTTTCAGTGTCGTAATATTGACTTTTCCAACGGATTGGGTTGAACTCGGCTACGTCAACGCCGTCTATTTTTGCGTTGTTGAAGTTGCTTGACGTTGCGTTTCCCCATGCGTCGTACTCGTACCGCACGACCTCGTCCACCACAAAGCCCGCTTGCGCTATGTTTTGATGCGCTCTGACAACCGACCTTACGTTGCCTTGCACGTCTTTGAGGAAATAATAATACTCCTGATATACCTTGAAGCCCATTATCCCTTCCGCGTCGTAAAGATACCTTATGCGCGCGTTTCCTCTGTGCTCCTCTATTATTTTTCCTCCGTCGCGAAAATACTCCGTTCTTTCGTTTTCCTTTGTTTTGGCGTATCTTGTCCCCTGCGCGTCGTACAGATAGCTTGTCTCTCCAATGCTTTTGAGCAGGTTTCCCCTGTGCCAGGTCATCTCCGTTCCGCCGAAATTCGTGCAGTTGCCCAGATTGTCGTAGGCAAACTCTTTCTCTCCACGCCGCGTCAGTCTCCCGCACTCGTATTCGTAATTTGTCCTCGCTCCGTTTGTTTCCTCCCAATCAAGGCTTCCGTCGGCGTTGTAACCGTAGGTCGTGTACGCGCCTCCAGCCGTCTCCTCCGCTATTAGCCTGTCCGCTTTGTCGTACATGTATTGCGCCTGCTGTCCCTCCGACACGGGATTCTCCCGCGTCAGCCTGCCGCGCGCGTCGTATTTGTTTTGGAAAACTTTGGAGATATTTTCCGACAAACCTGAGCCGTCATAGCTGTATGTTATTTTTTCCTTGCTCGTCGTGCCGTATTTGTACTCGTTCTTTATCGTCAAAAACTCGTATGCGTCCACGTTTATCTGCTTTTCTCCGAGTCTGCCCAGCTTGTCGTAAATATATTTTACTCTCCCTTGGTCTCCCTCTAACGGCATGGAGTTCACATTAAAATACTCTCCCGCCATGTCGTTTGTCGAAATCAATCTCGGCTCAATAAGCTTTTCTTTGTCGTAAACCGTTTCGGAACGCGAAGTATATTCGGCACAGATATACTCCGTCGTCTGTTCGTCGGTTTTTTTCATTTTAAAATCGCCTTTGTCGGAGGAGCTGATGTATCCCGTGCAGTTGTTGAAGTCGTCGTAAGTATAGGTATAGGTGCGGTTTTCAAAGGGGTCGTAAATCTCCGTCACCTCTGCCAAACCTGCGCTTTCTTCAAGCGTCTGCCGCGTGAACACCGTCGTTTTCGCATTGCTTGCCCAGTCGCTTTTTTCCTCCAAGCTGCTCGTTCTTCCGTACTTGTCCGTCGTCACCTTGACTTCGTCCGCGCGCGTCGCGCTTCTGTAACGTCGGGCGGTAACCGTGCCCGCGGCGTAATCTGCTTCGTTTGTTACCAACAGGTTGCCCGTCGTCTGTCCCGACGCTTTCAGAAAAACCTTTGTCAAGTCGCCGGCATTGTTGTATTCAAAATCAAAGCAATAGTTACCCTCCCAATCCGCACCGACGGGCGCGACAGATTTCAGCCTGCCGTTTTGGTCGTAGTTCAGGATGTTTTTGCCGCCCGCGTTGTTCTCGACGCTCGCAATTCTTCTCAAAGCCGAGTCGTAGGTATATTGTTTAATCACAGCGTTCCCCGCCGCTTCCGTTCTGCCGTTTACCGTCGTGCTTTTAAGCATTCCCAACGGAGAGTCGAAGGTATCCGTGACTACGTTGAACGGAGTTTTTTGCTCTGTTTTTACGTCGGTTGCCGTCGTTTCGAAAACTATTTGCTCGTCGGTGTCGGGATGCCGCAAGGTTTTTTTGCAAAGCTCTCCGTACGCGTCGTACCCGTACAGCGTCCGGGCGCCGTATTCGTCCGTCTCGCACAGTATGCGGCCTTTCAGGTCGATGTAAGTCTTTGAAAAACTTTCTTTGTGCTCCGGCACGGGCTTGCCCTTGTCGTTTGTCTTTGCAAAACGGTTGCCTTCCGTTACCGTCATCATACAACTTTCCGTTGTTTCAAGCTCGTCCGATTGAGTCAGAAAATGCGGAATAACGTAAGTGTAAACGTCGCCGTCGGGCGAAACGGTTTCATGAAAATATTGCGCGCGCGTGCCGTTTCCGTAAGCATCCGAACCGAAAACAAGCGGAAACTCCTTTTCGTCCGTGCACAGGATAACGCTGTCCACCTTTCGTTTTTCGGTGCAGTCGCAAAGCGACAAAACAAATTCCGCTCCGTTTGCGGATAGAGACCGCGCCTTGAATCTGCTCAGATACGTTGCCTGCAAATCCTTGTCCGACATATAACAATCTTCGTTTATTTCAAGCGTCTTGTATTCCGATACGCTGTCGTCGCGGTATTTAAGCCGAGTTACCTTGTCAAGCCCCGCCCATTCCGTGCCGTCGGTCAAACAATACCTCGAACTCGGCGCATAACACAGTCTCGCGTCGCCCAGCATAATGTCGGTTTTTGTTCCGTCGGTTAAAATTTCCAATTCTATTTTTTCGATGTCATCATTAGAAATCACTACGGGCACGGACACGTATTGCCACGCTCCCGCCGCACTGCCGTCGACAACCGCAACGCCTTCGTCAATAACTTTGTTTGTAGCGGAGTTTCTTGACGACACGACAACTCTTGCTTTTGGCGACTTTACGCGCTTGTCAAGCCACAGCCAGAAGTTGACGCAAAAACGGCTGTAATGGGGACATTTCGATTTTCTGTACTCTGCGGCGGCATCAGGCTCGATTATGTCCGTTATGCTGTCGCCGACAAATTTAACAACGTTCTGCCCGTTTATTTTTCTGTTCTGAACCGAACCGTAAAACGGTAGCTTTGCGCCCGCGATTTTCTCCGTCGTTCTGAGAGAGGTAGAGCTGTCGTCGTCCGTCTCGAACACGGCGGTGGTAAACCCCATCGCATTGAAAAAATAAACAATCCGCAAATCGTTTTCGTCGTTATCCGACGCGCCGTTCCTGTACCTCACGACAGTTGCCGCGCCGGCATATCTTTGATAGGACAAATTCGTGCGTCGGACGACGTCGGACGCGGCAACGCTTATTTCGCTTTCGCCCTGAGCGCTTATAGATGCGCTTGGTGCATAACCTTTGACAACCTCGGTAAGTCTGTCGGAAGAATAATCGAATTTCAAAGCCGTTTTTTCGGGCAGAGACGCTACGCCGTCAAGCAACCCGTCCTCGTCGTAAGAAAATACCGTTTTGTCCTGCGCGCTCTTTTCTATGCACGTCAGAAAGCCACAGTTGTCGTAAATGAAATTTATTTCGCGCTTGGACGACGAGCCGAGCATACATTTCAAAGTCGAAAGCAGTCCCGTCGACTGCGAGTATTCCAACACAAGGCTGCTTTCCGGCTTGCGGCTGTCGTAAGCCTTGACCAACTGTCCCGACGCGTTGTAGCAGAAAATTTTTTGCACCGACGTATTGACGCCCGATACGGTGCGCGTCATGCGTCCGCCTTCAAAGCACATCTTGTTTCCCGCTTGGTCGCAAATTACAAGCTCGTCGTCCTCCTGTGTCATGACAAGCCCCATGCCGTCAATGTCAAAATATTCCGTGCCGTTGCCAATCGGCTTAAAAATATGCCTCATGCCCGCGCCGTCGGTATATACTTTGTCGTCGCCGCTGTCGGTCACGTACTGCTGAACGTCAAGCTTGAAACCTTTTCCCATATACGTGTCGAAAAAATCGCCGTCGTTTTCACCGTATTTCAAAGCGAATTGCGGATTGAAGCATGAGTTGTAAACGTGGTTCAGGCTCACACCGAAGCCGTTTGCGCATACCGAAGCGTCCTCAGTGCAAAACAGCAGTCTGCCGCTGAACAGGTTGGCGGACGCCGTGCCGTCGCCGCAGTCGAATTTCAGTTCGGTCTGTTCGGTTTTGCTGTTGTCGAAATTTTTGGATAATACCGTCACTTCCAGAGTTGCGGTTTTTTCCTGCGCTCCGCTGTAAGTAACCGTAACAACGGTTTTGCCGTCCGCGCCGTCCGCCGAAAGTGCGCCCGCGGGACTTATTGAATAGTTTTCTGCCTTTTTTCTCGTTCCGTCCGAATATACCGCGTAAACCTCCATACCTCTTTGTTCAAATCGTTCGTCCTCGATATAGACAGTTTTGTAAGGCATCGAGGTGATTTCGATGCCCGTAAGTCCCGTTTTATATACGATTATCGGAATAACTAGGCTTTTTACCGTTTCCCCCTCGACGTAGGAAACCGTAACGAAACTGTCCTCGGGCGTCAAACGGGCTGTTCCGTACGTATAACCGTTTACCTCCCGCCAGATTTTGCCCGAATACTGCGCCGAAATAATCATGCCCGTCGCTACAAAGAAATCACCCTCCACATATTCCGTTTTATCGGGTCTCCGCGATATTTTAAGACCGGTAAGCGCCCTTTCGACAACTTCTGTCGATCCAATAACAGCCGACGCCGTTTGACCGCCCGCCGTGTAAGAAACAGTCACCTTATCTCCCGCAACAAGCACATGTGGACTGAAAACGCAGTCTGTCGGAGAAATTTCTCTCCACGCCAAGTTACCGAACTGCGCTTCGAGCTTTATTCCGTCAGAGCAAAAGTAATCGTTTTCAAGATAAACGGTTTGTTTTGGCGGCTCCTTTATCCTCAACCCCGTGGCGGCTCTTTCCGCAACCGTGACGGGAAACTGCGCGCTGACCGTCACGTTGTTTTCGGTGTAAGTTACGCAAACTAAAATATTTTCCCCAGCGGTCTGAAAACTCGTTGCGGAAAAACACAGTTCCTTAGGCGCTATCGTTCGCGACGTCCCGTTTTCGTAAATTGCTTTGACCGCAATGCCTTTACTCTCGAAATTTTCTCCCTGCACGTACAGCAGCTTGTCGGGGTATCGCGTTATTTCTATACCGCTTAAAATTCGCGATACAACCCGTACCGAGACGCTCGCATGGGCGGCGATTCCGTTTTCTTTGTAGGTTACGTCGACGTTTACCGTTCCGCTGCCTGACAGTATGGAAGGAGTGTACGTACAGTAGTCCGACACGTCTGCGGAACTGCCGTATTCGTAATATGCCGTGACCTTCAAGTTCGGATGAGGAAAACCGTCCTTCAAAAAATATTCCTTGCCGGATTGGTCGTTTATTTCTATTCTTTTCAATTTTCTGTCTTCTACTTCAAAATCGCTGTTGGCGGTTACTACGTCTTCGCAAGACAGAAAAGCGGACACCTCGTTTCCGTACGCGTCCGTCACAGTCCCGTTTTCCGGCTCCTCACCGTTTAAGAACATTACTGCCGCGTCAACCGCCTTTTCCGCCAGCGTTTCGTACCCGAAAGGTACTGTCATGCTTTGCAAGCCGTCGCGTATGTTGACAAGCGTTTCCTTGTCGTCGCCCGCCCCCGTAACTATAGGTATATTTCCCGCGTCGCAGCCCTCTCTGCACAGCCCTTCAATAATACCCGACGGAACAACGTCGATAAGACCGAGAATGGCGGACACGCCTTCTCCCCAGCCGTAAGAGTCGACAAGCTCCTTTCCCGCTTCAAAATCAATTCTGTCTGTGTAGACAGGCTCGGTTTCTTCGAGCGTGCCGCCCATATAAGGCTCCAACACACTCATAGCCCCGTTCAGTATTTCAATATGATTCGCATTGCCTGCAATTCCGCCGTAAATTTTTACCTTATGCGGCGTTTCGCAAGAATCCAAATTAAGACTGTCTCGAATAAACTCCGCCTGTTTTTCGCCTATGGCGCGCCAATCCACTCCCGCATAGAAATCTACGCAACTCATGTCTTCCGTTTTTTCTCCCAAAAGCGCCACCAAAATGCCGCTGTCCTTAGCCGTTTTGAGCGCCGAGACAACGCCGCTGCTTACAGGCCAAACGATGATTGCGTTACATCCTTCGGCTGCCATTGCTTCAATCTGTTCTGCTTGTTTTTGTTCTTCGTTGTCCGCGCAAAAGAACAGCATTTCGCATCCGTATGAAAGCAGCCTCTGCTCCAATGCGTTTCTTATTCTTTCCGTGTATGACCATTGCGCTAAGGGCAAGGTCACGCCTATTTTAAAACCGTAATCCATAATAAACTCCTTTTTTGTTTTTTATTTAACATTAACACTCAAACGTTGACATCTATATGTCATATTTAACCTTTCTGTCCAAAAAAATTTCAATTTAAATAAAAAACAGCCGCTTTGCCCGTCGGGCAAAGCGGCAAAATGCGATTTATCCATTCAATTTTCTACAAACCCTGTATTATCAAGGCATATCTCCTGTTTTGTATTCAAACATTTTATCTTTTCCTTGTTTTTGCCGTTACGAGCCGAAACAAGTGAATCAGCGAATGCCAAACTGTTTTAAACACTTGCCATTTTAGCGAAATACACTCCGCACAAAACTAAGTTTTGTGCTATGCGTAATTCGCTTCGAGACGTCATGAAATATAGTATCTTCCAAACATTGTAGTTGTATCATGTGACCTGACGGCGCATGATACAGACGGAACAACACTTTCCAAATTTTATTTCTCATCGGGATTTTCCCATACTCTCTGCGTATAAGTCTCGTCCACCATATCGCTGATACCTGCCAACAGCATAATGATTCCTTGCACTTTATGCGGTTGGATAATATAAACACCTTTTTGCTTCTCATCTTCTACAACCACATCAGCGGCCAGCAGGGGCTTCATATGATGATATACTTGTCCCGTCGAACCAAAACCGCACTTCTCCACAAGCATTGTCACTGTCTTGGGTCCGTGAAGTATCTCTAACAATATCGCAAGCCGGTTTACATTCCCTATACAGGACAACACCTTACTTGCAACACCGCTTTCGATTAGGGGCAGTAATTTATCGATGGGAACGGCATTTCGTATCCAGTTAGACTGCCGCCGAGCAGAATTATACACCCCGAAGTAGCTCACAAATCCGGTCACTTTTTTTTCCTCGGTTTTATAGCACAATTCCTCCATCATTTTACTGAGACGGCTGTCCGGATGCATCTCACGCATTACGTGTACCCTTTCCAGCTTCTCTGTCGACGGCTTGTTATGAATCACCATCGTTCTTAGCTCATCAAACTGTGAAGATGTCATACTTTGAAGGCTTTTTATTTGTTCTCTTAAAGAATCAATCTCTTTACCATAATCTCGTTCCATAATTTACTCCTTATAATATTTTTTGTTTTTCGGAATTCCGCAATTCCATTATACATCAAGTGCTAAAAAATGTCAATATTTTTTAAATTTCGGAATTTTGCAAATAATTCGTATCAGAGCAATATTGGGTACCGATTTGCTTGATAACAAAATTACACTTAATTACATTTTTTTAATAATAAAATCTCTTTTTAACCAAATTTGTTATTTTAGCCTAAAAGTCGTTATTCTATCGCAACGAACTATTTTCGACTGTTTGTATTCTTGCCAATAATCCGTCTGAGAACCGTCAATCTTGAGCGATGTATAGTGGCTTCCCTTGTAATTGTTCTGTAATTTTTAACAGTCCGCGCGACGTTGTCGCGCGGACTGTTTATTACTTTTTTCTTACAATTTTTCCCTCAAAAACAGTTTCAAATTCTTCTATTGTGCCTTGCACCAATAAATCTTTTTGACAAACGCAATATATGCTTTTAGACGGAAATTTAAATACAATATGATACCAATCGCCAAAATCAAAAATACATTTTACATTTTCAGCAGTTTCATGTTGATTACATTCATCACTTGAAAATTCTATTATTCCGTTTTCAATAACTATTTTTCGGGGAATTGACTTATTAAATACTTTTAAAGGCGCATTTATTTCCGGAATAAAAGCAAATACTGTCATAATTAATGGTGCAATTATAATTAATAAAATTGCCCGGTGCCAAAATATTGCAGCTACACACGCAATAACACCTACAATTAAAGTTAATATTAAACAAGCAAATCCCGCTCTTCGAGAGCTATAATTTTGTAAATATTTTTTACACTTACTTGAAATTTCGCCTTTAAATTCTATCATAAATTTCCTATTGTCAATGGTCTTCATCTGTCGTAGGCAAAGGAGCTTGTTCCGTAGCTGCCCCAACTTGTAAGTTGGTCTTTCCAATACGAATCGCCGTATCCATAGTTCCGGCTTGACCTCAACGCTCCCGTTATATTAGTATACTTAGTTTTCTTCAATTGCAGAAAATAAATATGAAACAGAAGCAATTTGCAAACTTCTTCTGTTTACATACTATAATTTCCTCAAAATTCACTTATGTCATTATTAAAATCTTCAGGATGTTTATGATAATGCCTATAAAATATTATTTTAGACCAATTTTTAAAAGCAAAAATTAAAGAAATTAGAAACAAAATGAAACCAACAACTCCAATGACAAATCCAATAATAAATACGCTTTCACGACGTGCCAAAATAGCTACTATCCCACCCGCTATGACAGTCAGCAACGAGACAGTAATAAATCCTATAACTGCCAATAAAAGTCTTAAATATTGTTTTTTTGTCAATAACCGACCTTGTTTTTTCATCCATTCTGCTTCATTCATAAAATTTTGCTCCTTACCATAACCAATCTAATAATGCCTTTGAACCACTCCGTAAACCGTTCATAATTGCAGATATTCCAGCTTTATAGAGTGTTTGCATGACCATTGCATTATCCAGTAATCAACATATGCACTCTCCCATATAAGCCTAATCTGTACTTGGTCTTTCCAATACGAATCGCCGTATCCATAGTCCCGGCTTGACCTCACTGCTCCCGTTGTAGGGTTGTACTCCTCCTTTTCGGTTATGTTTCCTCCGTTGTCGTAGGTATAACGCCACTCCGCATTTCTTGCCAAGTTTATCTCTTTCGTCAGTCTGTTGAGGCTGCCATACTCGTAGCTTACGTTTTTGCCCGTGTCAAACACGTTCTTTATTTCGGTAAGTTAAAAGTAATAATTATATCTCCGTTATTTACTTGCATGGAATTAACTTAAACAGCCAAACTTCCGCCGTATATGCAAGGCACTAAAGATATTCCAATTGAAATTGCCAAACACCAATTACTTGACAAAATAGGCTCAAAAACATCGGGAAATATCCATAGCAAGAAATACATTACTATTGCAACAAGAAATATTATGAAATGGATTATTACCGGAATTATCTTTATATACAGTAAAGGATTGTCATCAGTATCCTTAAACGGTAATTTTCTCAAAACAGAATTCGGTTTGACATAGCCTTTTTTAGGACCGTTTCGACCGCGTCTGTTTGCCAAATCATTGAACCTCCAACCCGCTCTGCCGTCGATTTGAGTCAATATACTTATAACCAACCCAAAAAACGAAAAAATAAGCAACGAAAATAAGCAAAAATAATACATAATATTACCTCATTGCAAAAAATCCAATAATCGGTTTAAACTTAAGGAAATCATACCGCCCAATGCTGTTGTTGCCCATATGGTTATTACACTTTTAGTAAAGTTTTTAGTTACAATTGAATTTATTGCCGTATTTATTGCCTTTCTATACAGTCTATTCACCGATACCATTTGTTTGCTATTGGCTCCGTACCTCTGCGCTGTGGTAATCAAGGCTCTCACTCCTTGGTCGGCGCGTCCATCGAGCTTGTCGGCAATCACTTTCATGTTTCTTGCTCCGGCTTTGCTTAAATAACCGGAAAATACTCCCCAGCCGGTTGCAATCAAAGCACCGCTCCAAGTCATGTCTTCACCGTGCAAAATGCAACTCACCGCATATTGCCCGAAACCGGACACTCCTCCTGCCAACATCGAACCCCAAAGCGGTATACCGCTGGCTGCCAACAAAACTGAACCCGCCGCCAACGCTCCGTCAATCAAAACCTGCCAAATACTTATGTTGTCCCAACCGTATTGCAGTCCTTGACCTACCACACTCATTCCTACGCCTATACCGAAAGCTACTACGGCGCCTACAAGTAATGATATTGCAAAGTGTCCTGTCGGGTCGACATAAGATATAGGATTATTCAGACAGTAAGAATATAAATTACATCCCTCAGGAATGTTAAATCCGGATTCCATCCCGACCGACGGCACGTCGGCGTTGAGGAAACGACCTGTCATGTAGTCGTAGAAACGGGTTGTAAGGTAGTACAGCCCTATACACGAAACCATGTAATAGCCTCTGTACCTGAAAGGGTTGAGTGAACCTACTCCGTCCGTGTCAAGCATGAGGTAGCATGTCCCCCAAGCGTCGTAGGCATACTCCGCTTTCTTCACTCCGTTTTTGTCGTAGATTTCCGTCACGTCTCCGAAGATGTTTCTGCGGAAGAAATATTGGTTCCCGTCTACAAACATTCCGCAGATTCCGTCTGCGTCATAACAGTATTTTATGTTCTTTACTTCGTTTGTCAAAAGCGTCCCGTCTATATTCGTTACTTTCTCTGACAGGATTCTGTCTCCGTCCCGCGTCATCTCTCTGCTGTATACGTTGGCAGCTATGGCTCCGCCCCAGATTACATAATTCTGAACTTGCATTATACCGGTGAGCAGTCCGTTGCCGTCGTAACTCAAATCCGTATATTTCGTGTCCGATTCGGCATACTTGACCGGTCTTTTTCCCTCCCAGGTCAACGTGCTGCCCTTGTACTTTGTCGGGTTGCCCGAGTCGTCGTAGGCAAAGTAGCTTGTTCCATAGCTGCCCCAGCTTGTAAGTTGATCTTTCCAGTAAGAATCGCCGTATCCGTAGTCCCAACTTGTTCTCATTATCCCCGTAGACAATGTGTACTCTTCTTTTCTGGTTATGTTTTTTCTATCGTCATATTGTTGTTTTTAACAGTCCGCGCGACAACATCGCGCGGACTGTTTTTATTACTTTTTTCTTACAATTTTTCCCTCAAAAATAGTTTCAAATTCTTCTATTGTACCTTGTATCAATAAATCTTTTTGGCAAATATAGCCGCCTATTTGAGGAAAACTCAATTTCAACAGATAGAACTTTCCATAATCAATAACTTTTCTAACCTTTTTTAAGGATTTTTCGATAGTCGTATTGCTTAATTCGTAATAGATAAATTTTCCATTTATACTAATTTTTTTTGGCATTAATGCCTGCATTGTTTTTTCCTTATTGATATATGGAGACAGACATGTAATTAACGCAACAAATACATATAAGAATAAAAACCAAGCTAACCACCAAAAATCAAATATAGCAGCAATAATTAAAGTAATAATACTAAAAATTAAAAATCCCATTATTCCCGCCACAAAGTTTATAAAAGCATTATCTTTTAGCAGATATTTTTTACTTTCTTCAGAAAATTCACCATAAAATACTATCATAATCTCTCCTATCAAAATTTTAATATTTTTTTCCTGAATCTATCCGTTAATATTGACGTTTTACTTCCAGGATGAGGTGGCGTTTCTTGAGGTTTAGGTACTACAACCGAACTTGGTTCATAATCTATCCCCTGCATGGTTACCCCATAAATAGGCATAATTCCCCATGCAGTTATGTTCCAAGCAAGAACTCCCCATGCAAAAGCTTTTTGAGCAGTTATGCCAAAAACAATAGAGTTAAGTCCAGCAGCTCCAAGACTTGCAAACATTCCACCTAAAAATACAAATGCGCCTCCTGCTGCAAGACCTATTCCTGCCCCCAGTATTATGCCACTTATAACAGACCATATTAAATCAGAACCTTTTTTACCATCTGAAGCTGCATTTTGATATGCAATAATACCCCCTGCAATTCCACCAGCCAATGTAAATGCGCCTAGAATTAATGCCACTATTGCAAAGTGTCCTGTCGGGTCAACATACGAAATAGGATTGTTGCGGCAGTAAGAATAGAGATTGCATCCCTCAGGCAGTGTCAAGCCGTCGTCAAAACAAATGCTCGGCACGTCGGCGTTTA
>OLXK01000429.1_pt1 | contig 41538 bp, 39 predicted proteins | sample 1674321 | NCBI WGS metagenome assembly OLXK01 (sample SAMEA103958162, study PRJEB25191) | human gut metagenome | reverse complement strand
ATTTTTAGAATATGAGTGTAATTTTGTCTTGACAAAGGTCACTTCATAACAGGTGACTAAATGAGCAATTTAAGATTTTCTGTATATGAGCATAAACTAGTCTATGATGAAGACCACTTGTTGAATCGTCAGTTAATTGTATTAAAAGACGAATATGGAAACATTGTTGGATGGACCAATTTTCATAAATACGCTAGAGGTGGAAAAAAATCTCTAGCTAAGAGTTTATACGCTGGTCCAAATAAACGATGTACAATGGCATGTCTATTTCTTAATTATGTTTTCTTTGATAAGTATCACATAAAAAAGCTGACAGACGTAAAGGCAAATATGGTTAAGGATTTTTTGAATGACTATGGACTTTGTAATTTACCTGGAGATAATGAAAGAACTCATCGAGGGAAAGAAACTGTTAATCTTTGTATAAGTCAAATAATCGACTTCTTAGACCTAATGATACAAGATAATCCACAATGCAAAATGAAGATTGATGATTTATATAGAAAAGAAAAAGTATTTAGTAAAACCAAGAAAAAATACTTCGAAAGGAAGGTTCCTGTTTTTGAGGTGAATTATCGTCCTAAAGTAAAAAAGATATTCCGAGATATTCCAGAAGGAGCTTTCCAAATCATTATGAATGAAATCGTAACGAATCACAGAAATATTTTGATGCTTGCAGCTCTAAGTGCTTTTGCAGGAATGAGGCCATCCGAATGTTGTAATGTGCGTCGTGAAGATTCTCCTTTAGGTCCTGGTATTGTGTTTGAAGTAATAGATGGCGAGGTTACAGGGGTGACTATTGACATTTCAGAAGAAAAGAACCTTCGTTCCGACTTAATCAGTGTTGGAGGAATCAAAAAAGAGCGTATGCAAAAGGTGTATCCTGCTTTTATTGAAGCTTTCATGAGCTGTTACGATATGTATATGTCTTATATCGAAAACTCACCATACGAAGCTGAATATGGAGCACTTACGAATACATCTACAGGAAAAGCATATACATATGATTCATACTACATGGAGTTTAGAAAGGCAGTAAATGATTGTATTCCTATAATGCTTGAAGATGAAGACCCTCAAGTTGTAAATTATGGACATTTGCTCCAGGAAAACAGAATTAGTCCTCATATTTTAAGACACTGGTTTTCAGTGAAACTTACTTTATATGGAGAAGATGTCGCTGGTCTTATGAACTGGCGAGGAGATAAATCTCCTGAATCGGCTTTAACTTATCTAATGGACAAGAGCGAATTGGAAAAACAATATGAAATTGTTAGTGATGAAGTGTTTAATTATTCGCTTTGGAAGGCAGGAAAGATAAATGAACAAAGCAAATAGTAAAATGATTAACTTCAATGAATTTATTGAAGGCTTAAAATCTGAGCATAACATTAATAGTCCGGAGTTCAATTTAGATGTTTCTCGTTTCCTTGTTAGTAACAATTGGTTTGGGTGTTCGCCTACTATAGAAAGCAATATGCTTTTGTTTGATGATAAATCAATAGAAATTATTAGTGCAAAAGTTGAAGAATATTGTAAAAACTACAATAAATCTGATAACGAAAAGGCAAACTATTTGTTAAACAATTTAGATAATCAACTTCCTAAAACGACAAAACTTCTCAAAAAATATATAAAGACCACACAAATAGATGAACAAACATCGCTTTCATTGATTGATTTCATATATACATATTTACCTGGAGAACTTGATGAATCAACAGACAAAGAGGTATCCAGGTTACTGGACGATGCATTTGACGAGCTTCCTCATGCTTACGGTGTCATTTTATCTGATTTTGTTAATTGGACACACGAGCACACTAAAACCTTGTATAAGAACTTATATTTCATGAACAACTATTCATCAGACAGTGACAAAAATTCAGCTTATGACCCACATAGTTATTTAGATATCCTCTACCATTTGTACAACCAGGACTACATTGATGAAAACGACATGTATGTCGATGCTGCTGAATCAAAGAATTATGCAGACACATGGTTGTTTCTTGCAATGCATTTCTTATGTGCCTTACGTAATACTGACCTAATAAGAATTCCACATCCAAGATTACCGATACCACCAGAAAAGGTTTTAGAACAAGTTGTTGATGGAACGTTTTCTGAAGCGTCTGCTAAATCCACTATTTACACTATTATTTGGCAATTAGAAGCCTTGATGTTAACTCCAAATAAAACTCAAGGAACGAGTGGTGTTGCTGCTATTAAACTTCATATTCCAGAAAGTGTAGAAACGCATATAGGTACATTGTTTGCTATTGCAGAAGCTCATTTTCAGTTATCTGGCGAAAGCCCTGATAAGCCTCTTATTCGAATGATTAATCGATATGAACAGATTAATCGATATATGGGAGAAGAAATAGGCAATTTGTTTTTAGAATCCGATTTTCGTTCTAAAGCTGCAAACAAATCATATATGCAAATGATTTACATTTTAACAGATGACATTTTAGGGGTAAATGATGAATTTCGAGTTAAAGGATATATGCTTGCTGCGTTAGCTCGTTCCCACAAGGGGTCGTATGGAGATTTTGCTAAAACGACTAGTATTTATTTAAAGGATGCAAAGATGAGTGGATACACACCAGAGTTTGTAGCAAAAGAACTTTTCGAAAGAGGCGTTTTATCGGTCATTCCCTCTATGCTTTTGAAAATGGTTGCTGGAGAAGAATACCAAAAATTATCAGTAGAAAGCCAAACTGAAATGATAAAAGAATTAAACATGTCTCCAATGGAAATAGAAAATACAGTAGCCGTTGTACAAAAGAATATGAAGCGTTCTACTGAGTTGGTTAAAACTTTATATAGTAGTTATTCAAAAGAAGAGGTTTTGAATATCTTACATAGCATTGGTAATGGTGAAGCAGTTTCAAAAACAGATTCTTGCATGTGTCTTGTTACCGCAATGGGTAAAGTATGTCCTTATGCTGGACACTCAAATTGCCCTTCTTGTGAATATGAAATAAGTACTAAAACAACTATGTTTTTGATGGCTCGAGAGGTGCATAGATTACAGGAAATTTATAAAACTACAGATAATGAGTTGGAAAAACTACGATGTAAAGCGATTGTAAAAGATATTATTGCTCCAAGTATTGAAGAAATGCTTAGTGTTATGGCAGACGTTTACGGGCTTGAAGCAGTTAAAATGCTAGAGCAAATTATCATGGAGGAAAATAATGGATAAATACACAGCTATATTAGCAATTCCTGAATTAGATAAAACTACAGTAAAAGAGGCAAAAAGATTATTCTTTGCCTATAAAGATAAAAACATTATAGATAATTGTATTTTTGATGACGATATATGGGATTTAAACAATGAAACAACAGGTTTTCATTTTAATTTCGAATTAGATAAAGATAAATTCAAAAACTTTGAAGAACGGTTAAATATAACAGAAACTGAATTCAAAGAGTATTTAAAAACGTATATCATTTGTCAAATGGGAGAACTTGAACTCGCATCTTTGCGTAGCATATTACACCACATTAAAAAAATTGTTTGTTCGGATGTTGATGACCCTGAACTACTTTTAGATGCTTGCCCCGCCAACGTTATTGGTCGTGTTTCAGAATTTTTCTCTATATTGCCAGAAGAAGGTCGTGAAAAAGAATTAACTGATTGGTTGGTTTTGTTTGACGACGCTGAAGATTATGTTCAATCTGGTAAGAATGGAGAAAAACGTACTTTAGCAACATTTGAAAGTTATTTTAGATTTGATGAAATTATTAAACGCTTTTGGGCTGAATCTAATGATAAAGATGAAAAGCTATTCTTCTTTCCAATTTGGATGTGGTGGAATATATCTGGGGTTTTACCTTTAAGACCATGCGAATTTGTTGTTACGCCAAGAAACTGTTTAAGCGAAATTGATGGTAAATATACACTTACAGTAAGGAGAAACCGCAAGAAAGGGACAGGAAAAAGCAAGTCATATAAGATTAGTTCTGATTATGAATTAAATCGCTACTCTATACCAGAACGATTAGCTAAAGAAATTCAATGGTATTTAGATGCTACAAAGGATTGTCCTGAAGAAGACACTCATACCTTATTTGTAACCGATACCCACTATGCGATGTGGGAAAGACAAGCTCCATACACTAGTAGATTGTTTTCATACATAAATCTTAGAACTTGTCTTCGTTATTTCTTCAAAATAATTGTTGAAGACCGTTATGGGTATAGAGTTCTTTATGAAAACAAAGGACAAAGTTTGCCAAATGACAACTGTATTGAGTATCTTCATTTAGGAGATACACGACATATCGCACTCATTAATTTAATTGCTGAAGGAGCTACGCCTATGGTTGCGATGATGCTTGCTGGGCATGATAATCCAGAAATGTCTTCTCATTATTATTCGAACATTGCACAACTTATTGAATGTAGAACATATAGACAATATAAAAAGCAAATCAAAGGACATCAGAATTACGTTTTAAGTAAAAAGAAAAATATGTTACCAGCAAAGAAAAGCATCCCTTTAGGATGTGGTGGACGTTGTTATTCTGAGAAAGTAATAAATGGTGACTTCTGTGATTGTTACAAGGTTGTTGGGCCGGCTGGTGAAGTTGGCTTTTGTAAGAATTGTGAATTCTACCGTGATAATTCTAAATCATTTACTGATATGAAAGATATATACGTAAATAAAATCGAAAATGAATGTCATGTGCTTGAAGAAGTTGTTAAAAAAGTACGTAGTGGAAAAGGCGAGCCAGAAGAAATTGTTAGCGTCATATTAAGATTGCGAGATAATGAATATTCATATCAGCAATATCTAATTGAAAAAATGGAGGGTTAATTAATGGCAAGAACAAAGACATATCAAACTAAAGAGCTTATTGCTTGGTTAAATGAATATAAAATTGAAAATCCAGGAATTAAAGTAACTATCCCTAAATTTGGAGTATATTTGAGAAGCAAAGGTAAGGATATACAAGACCACACTCTTAGACGTGATGAAGAATTTAGAGAGTATCTTCAAAACTCAAATGATGAAGAAAATAGCAAAAATTTCAATGATTTAGTTACTTATAAAACTATAGATGTTGATTCTTTTATGGAAAAAAACAACAATAAAGGAAAATTAAGAGAGGCACTTATTAATCGTGACCGTTATTATGCAAATGTTGCAGCTAAAGGTGTTGAAGCTATAAAAGAAAAAAAGGAATGCCAGGCAAAAATCAAAGAAATGAATATTCAAATGGAAGAGCTTAAGAATGTTATTAAAGAAATGGAGAAAAAGCTAATAGAAGAAAAAGAAAAAAATACAGATACAAAAATCAAAGAAAAAGACAAAGCAATAGTGGCTATGAAGAATATTCTTGATGACTACATTTATCCAGATATGGCTAATGCTATTTTAAAAAGAGATGGCGTTTTAAAAGTAGTAAATAGTGTAGTTGACAATGATGTTGTTGATGAAAAATCTATTTGTGCAGATACAGACATCGAAAATTTAGGCAAGAAAGAGCAAAATGACAATGAAGAAAATAAGAAATCTGAATTTAGTTCTGTAAATTCAATTTTAGGAGGATTTGATGACTAAAAGAAAAGCCTCGGAAATTAAGCATTCTAAAAGTGACGTATCTGCTGCAGAAGCTTGTCCTGATATATAGGATTGGTGGGATTTTAAAAAGAATAATAATATTGACCCAAATACAATAAGCTATGGCGTAAAGCGAAAGTTTTATTTCACTTGTCCTGAATGTCATACTACAATGTATCGTGAAATGTCTCGTTTTATCATTAATAATAAAGATGGAACATTTTCTCATGTAGCTTGTCAAAAATGCCACCCAACACAGTGCAAAACAAAAGTAAATCTAGTTGATGCCGTACCAGATATCGAAAAATACTGGGACTATAAGCTGAATAAAGGTAGAAAGCCTTCAGAATTTGGAGCTTCTTCGAGTGAGAAAGTTTGGACGAAATGCCCAATATGCGGGACATCGGTAAAAAGGAATGTCCGATTTACCTGGGAAAAGGATGAACAAGGCGTAGGACACGTGATTCATTGCCGTACCTGTGGGAAACGAAGTAAGAAGAACTCTTTAGTTGAATTATTTCCTGATATAAAAAAATATTGGGTATACAATAAAAATGAACATGACCCTGAATATTATGCTATTTCTTCAGGTAAAAAAGTGCATATTAGATGTCCTTTCTGTGGTCACGAGCGCTATGGAGCAATTTATGATTTGATAGTAAAAGACGGGGATAGATATAGAGTCACTATTTGTCCAAACTGTAAAAATCCAAAGAGGATAATAAAAAAAGCTCCTTCAAAAAGAAGGTTTACATCGATAGCAAAGACTTGCCCTGATATATGTAAATACTGGGACGATTCAAAGAATCCTGAAGATGTTCCGTTTAACGACAAGACTATTAAAATAAAAATAAAATGTCCTTCTTGTGGCAAACCTGTAGAAAGATTTCCGGCCTCAACCTTAAAAAAAGATAAAGAAACAGGAATTTATACAGTAAAGATTTGCCAAAAATGTGCAGTGAAAGAAGCTAACACAAAGCAAGCTCTAGAACGAAATAAGCCACTTGTTGATGAATGTCCAGAGTTTGAAAAATGGTGGGATTATGAAAAAAATACGGTAGATATCAAAACCTTAACAAGAGGAAGTCACACTAAAGTTCATTTAAAATGTCCTGCATGTGGAAAAGAATTATTTAGAGAACCTCATAAATTCGTAGCATTTAACAGAGCGGGAGAGCTGCTACCTGTTTCATGTCCTGAATGTGGATACAATGCCAAAGGAGACCCTGAAAATAATTTATTAAAACTTTGTCCGTCGATTGTTAACTGGTGGGATTACGAAGCTAATTACCCGTTTAGACCAGAACAATTTACGCCAGGAAGTCAGTTTATGGCCCATCTTAAATGTCCAGATTGTGGAATTGATTTATACACCGGAATTCATTCATTAGTTGCAACTGATAAAAATGGAAAAGTGTATGTAAGACATGAGGGAAGATGTAGAAAATTCAAAGCGATGGACAGTGAAAATAACTTAGTAAAAAAGTATCCAGAAGTAGTGAATTGGTGGGATTATGAAGCCAATGACGGAGAACGCCCAGAAGAATACACGCTTTTTTCTCCTAAGAAAGCTCACTTTATTTGCCCTAAATGTGGTGGAAAATACTATCTAAGAATAACAGATGTTTTTTCTTTATTAGATGATGGAACACCTTATTTGTTCAAATGCTCTTACTGTAATAATATTAGAGCTTTATCTGGTTTTAATACATTAGCAGATATAAAACCTGGTTTAGTATCTGAGTGGTCTTCAAATAATGAGTTAAAGGCCGACGAAGTCCTTCCGGAATCATATAATCGTGCACTATGGATATGCCCAACTTGTGGTGGAGAATATTCAGCGCTTATACGAGACAGAGAAGTTGGGGATGATGCATGTCCGTATTGTAAAAATATTAGACCTCTTGTAGGATATAATACCTTAGCTGATAAAAAGCCAGAATTAATTTCGGAGTGGTCCTCTAACAATGAAAGTAAACCAGATGAGGTTGTTGCTACATCATCGCTTCCTGCACTATGGATATGTCCTACATGTCATGGTGAATACTCAACTCCTATACGTGATAGAGAAGCTGGCGATGACTCTTGTCCTTACTGTAATAACAGAAAGCCGCTCGTTGGGTATAATACTCTAGCTGACAAGAAACCAGAACTTGTTTCAGAATGGTCACCTAACAATGAAAACAAACCAGATGAAGTAGTGGCTACATCAACACTTCCGGCTTTATGGATATGTCCAACTTGCCATGGAGAATACTCAACCCCTGTACGTAATAGAGAATTTGGTGACGACTCTTGTCCTTATTGTAATAACAGAAAGCCACTCGTTGGTTACAATACATTGGCAGATAAGAAACCTAACCTCATTGCCGAATGGTCACCTAACAATCAAAGTCAGCCAGATGAAGTAGTAGCAACATCAACACTTCCTGCACTATGGATATGTCCAACATGTCATGGTGAATATTCTGCTTCTGTACGTGATAGAGAAGTAGGAGATGACTCTTGCCCTTATTGTAATAACAGAAAACCGCTCGTTGGGTACAATACTCTAGTTGACAAGAAACCAGAACTTGTTTCAGAATGGTCGCCTAACAATGAAAACAAACCAGATGAAGTAGTGGCTGCATCAACACTTCCGGCTCTATGGATATGTCCTACATGTCATGGTGAATATTCTGCTTCTATACGTGATAGGGAGGCTGGAGACGATGCTTGCCCTTACTGTAGAAATAAAAAGCCATTGCCTGGATTTAACACTCTTCAAGCTAGACATCCTGAGTTGGTTCAACAAGAATGGTGTTATGCTGAAAATCTTTTATTAGGTGTAAATCCGGATAATATACTTGAATCATATTCAGGTAAAGTATGGTGGAAATGTCCAACTTGTGGAAGGAAATATATTATGACGGTCAAAGACCGTTTAATGAAGCAAAAGCGTGGGCATGTGGCCTGTCAACAATGTAGAGGTAGAAGATGGATAAGGTCATTTAACATTTAATTGTGATAACTATCATAGAAGGTCTTTCTGAGGCCTTCTTTTTCAGTGACTTTTGTAGCTAATATCCTGTTAAATGATGATATACTATAATTAAATATTTAAAGGGGGTATTGATATATGGGATTATTTAATTTGTTTAAAAAGAGTGGGAAGCAATTGCCTCCTATTCCAAACACAGAGAACAAGAGCGTTAAGGTAGAATTAGGACCAAATTTTGGTAGAGTAGTAGTTGATAAAAGCGAAAGAAGTACAGAATATATTCCTGAGGAGGGGTTGACAATATTTCTTTGGTCTCAAAATGGAAAGGAAATAAAAAAAGATTCAGAATATCCGAGATATTTAACAACAAACTACGGTATTGGTTCTGCTAGTAAATTTCATAAAGAAGTTATTGAGGCTGGCTATCTAGAAAAGCCTACTTTTTTAGTTTGTCTTAATAAATATAAAGTGAATGAATTAAAAGAAATAGCAAAAGAATGGAATATTCCCGTAAAGGGGATTAAAAAAGACATCATTTCAGAGTTAAATGATTCAGCAAGTGATAATCAAAAGCAATCAATTATTGCAAATTCTAAAATTTATGGCTTATCACCAAAAGGAAGTGAGTATCTTAATGCTCACCAGGAATATGTTATTATTCACCAGCATCAGACTTGGAATATTACGAAACAAGCCTATGATGCTTGTGAAAAGAAGATGCCTTCAGCTTCAATGGGGGAGATATTTCTTGAAGCTGCCCTCATTCAAGCAAAGACTAATTTAAAAGAGAATTTAAGGATGAATTCTGTTTTATTTGAGTATAGAACTGTGTATGAAGTTTGTAAGACATTTAATTTACCAGGAGGTAACAAATATTTGGTTGGCTATGCCTATTCACAATTAAATTGGGTCTGCTTGTTTGACTATTATTATCAAATGCTGAAATCAAAAATGTATTCAAAAAAAGAATTATTAGAGGAGTATCAAGATAATTTATTTCTTAGACCTCATACCATAGGACTAATGCATGATATAGTTTCTTCTTGCGGAGATACTGATTTTGAAGAGCTTAAAAGCCTAAATTTTGCTTGGAAAATTTGCACGATTGATATGTTTTATCAAATTTTAAATGAAATCCAGAACAATGCTATTTTTGATTCTGATAAGTGGAATGATATATTGAATAGAAGAGTGAAAGAATGTATAAAAAGGATATAGATATATTTAAATTTTTAAAAAAACAAGTAGAAAAAAAGAATGATAATCTTCCAAACATTTTGCCTAATATTCCTCGTGATAACACAGTACCTCCTGTAGTGCCACATATTCCAACTGTAACAAACGAAGATGATTCTACAATTTCAGCAACCAAAGAATTTGATTTAAACATCGAAAAGATTCTAGATTCATGGGAAGTGTACCATGCTGTACGTGAAGTAATAGCAAATGCTTTAGATGAACAGATTTTAACAAACACACCAGAAATAGCAATTAGACATTCATTTGATGGATGGTGGCATGTCATCGATTATGGAAGAGGGTTGAATTATCATCATTTAACTCAAAATGAAAACGAAGAAAAGCTTCAAAATGATTTTTTGATAGGACGATTTGGAGTGGGACTAAAGGATGCTTTAGCAACTTTTTATAGACATGATGTTAAAGTTAAAATTTCATCCAAGTATGGAGTGATTACATTAACAGAAGCTAAAAAAGAAGGTTTTGAAGATATTATTACCTTGCATGCTGTAATAGAGCCTTCGCAGAACTCAAATATGGTTGGAACAGATTTTGCAATGTATGGCATTACAACAAACGATATGGACAAAGCAAAAGGATTATTTTTAAAATTCAATAATGAAACTGTTTTAGAAAGAAATGAGTACGGAGACGTAATAGCCAAAGCTTCTGATATAAGCAATATTTATATAAACGGTATCAAAGTAGCTGAGGAACCTAACTTCTTATTTTCATACAATATTACATCTATAAACAAGCAGATAAAAAAAGCTTTGAATAGGGAAAGAACAAATGTAGGACGTACAGCATATACATCTAGAGTAAAAGATATATTAAAGTCCTGTAAACGAGAAAGTGTAATAGCTCCATTAATTGATGATTTACAATCGTATCAAAATGGTATGATGCATGATGAGCTTGGATGGAACGATGTGGCTTTATATGCCTCTATACAAATGCAACAAATAAACGATAAAGTGGTTTTTGTTAATTCTAATGAAGCTTTAAATAATTACAGCATCATTGATAGTATGAAAAAGGATGGTTATACTCCGATTTTGTTAAACGATAAAATTTTATATAAAATCAATGACTATAATAGGAATCTTGGCGATGATGCTGACAGATTAGTTACCCCATCAGTCTTTTTACAAAAACAGCAAGATAATTTTGTTCCGATAAAAATTGCCGAGTGGGCAATGACCCGTCAAGAAAAACTTGTTTATCAACAGACGAACAATATTTTAAATTTAATCGGAGGCAAGCCTAAAAATATAAGAAATATTTATATTGTAGATAAAATTTATGATTCTGATTCTGCGTATGAAACAGTTGGTTTATATAGGCCTGAGTTGAATGAGATTTTAATTTGTAGAAGTCAATTGGCATCTTTAAGTGCGTACGCTGGAACTTTGCTTCATGAATGTATTCATGCTTCTAGTGGTTATGGAGATGTCAGCAGAGAATTTGAAATAGCTTTGACTGATACATTAGGAAAGTTAGCCAAGAAAATTCTATAGCTTTGAAAGCTGTAAGGATGAATTACTCATTAGTGAATATGTGCTAAAATAAAAAAGGTAATAAACAGAGGTGTTACAAATGTATTATGGAAATATAAAAAAGAATGATATTGCGAATGGACAGGGAGTTCGTGTGACTTTGTTTGTATCAGGATGTACGAATCACTGTAAGAATTGTTTCCAACCTGAAACATGGAACTTTGATTATGGAAAACCTTATACAAAAGTAACAGAGAATGAAATCATTGAAGCATTAAAGCCAAGCCACATTGCTGGCTTAACATTGCTTGGTGGCGAGCCTTTTGAACCAGAGAATCAAAGAGAACTAGTTAAACTACTTCGCCGTGTTCGTAAGGAACTGCCTGATAAAAATATCTGGTCGTTTACAGGTTTTATCTTAGACCAGGACTTGTTGGATGGCGGACGCAAACATTGTGAAGTGACAGATGAAATGCTTTCTTTGTTGGATGTTCTTGTAGACGGTCCATTTAAAGAAGAAGAAAAAGATATTACTCTAGCATTCCGTGGCTCAAGGAATCAGAGAGTCATTGATATGAAGAAGTCTCTAAAAGAAAAAGAAGTTATTTTATATTTAAGTTAATGTGATACAATATAAATGAGAAGAACATCTAATAAGAAGTTCTCCAGGAAAATGTATAGTTATGAAAAAGCTACCTTAATTTCTTGCCGGAATATCGAGGTAGTTTTTTTCTTTTGTATTTTTTATTTATCTATTATCCATTCTAAATTTAAACTGTAATTCTTTCTTGTATTCTTTCTGGCATTTAACCTTCCTTCAATTCGATAAAACTAATGCATAAAAATCAAATAAAAAGTGTCAAATTTAAATATAAGCGTGCAAAGAAAGGAATAAAGGTAAAATGAAGGGATTTATTGAAGAATATGGGAAAATTATTGTTGTTATTATATTAACGTTATTAATGTTAGGATTTGGACAGACTGGGCTAGCAAAACCGCTACAGAATTCATTGTTGAAATCAACAGGGATGATTACAAATGCTCATAATAAGTTTGATGAGGTAACCAAGGAACCTGAGACTGTTACTCCGGGAACAAGTATAGATATCGAAGGTGTTAAATATATTGTTCTGGAAGAACATGGAAACAATCAAGCCTTGGTTATGACTGCTAGTAGTATTGGAAAGAGAGAGTTCCAATTAAGTGCTCGTTCAGATGGTCAAAATGACAACACTTATGAAGGCAGTGAAATCGACAACTATTTAGAAAATGAATGGTATAACAGTTTATCTTCTACAATAAAAGTGGCTATTCAAAAAACAAATATCAAACAGGCTTCATATGCAACATCTAATGACCCAGATTCAAAACAAGAAACTGGATATAACGGGCAAGTATACAATACTATCAGTCGTCACGTATTCTTGCCTAGCGTAAGCGAAATTGGGAAAGCTGTGGATTTGAAGAACGAAAATAAAGTAAAAGCATTCTTAGATGATACATCTATTTGGACAAGAGACAGTTATCAGGGTACCTCATACGGTGTGGAGTGTCTGCATGCCATCTATTGCAGACTTGGCAGTGGCATTACGGGGTTTAGCGCACGTCCCGCTTTTGTAATCGACCTCTCTAAAGTTGACTACAAAACAGTTGGGCATACAGACTACAAATAACATTGGGCTTTTAATATTGAATATTCAACAAACAAATCAATCTCAACTCAAAAGAAGGTGTTCAAAGCATCTTCTTTTTTATTATTTCATCATCTCCAAATTGAACATTATAATTACCTATCAACATCTATTTATCCTTCCATTTTCCAAACATTAAGAAAAATGTCCATATTGTTTAATGTTCAGAATGGAAAAGAATGAACAAAATGAGAATATCCTTTGTTTAAAGGGTATGAGAATATTTAGAATAATGTTTACAATTTTCAAGTTTCAAAAAAATATAAAAAAGAATGATATCGCAAATGGTAAAGGTGTACGTGTAACACTATTTGTATCAGGATGTACAAATCATTGCAAGAATTGTTTCCAACCAGAAACATGGAACTTTGATTATGGTAAGCCTTATACAAAGGAAACGGAAGATGAAATTATTGATGCTTTAAAACCAAGTCATATTGCAGGTTTGACATTGCTTGGTGGTGAACCGTTTGAACCAGAAAATCAAAGGGAACTTGTGAAACTTCTTCGTCGTGTTCGTAAAGAATTACCTGAAAAGAATATTTGGTCGTTTACTGGATTTATTTTGGATCAAGACTTGTTAGATGGAGGAAGAAAACATTGTGAAGTCACAGATGAAATGTTGTCTTTATTAGATGTATTAGTGGATGGTCCATTTAAGGAGGAAGAAAAAGATATCACATTGGCGTTTCGTGGTTCAAGAAATCAAAGAGTGATTGATATGAAAAAATCTTTGAAGGAACAAGAGGTTGTAGAATTGGAAGTTTAATCTTCCAATTTTTTTTTAACTATTGTTAAGAAAATTTGATATAATGGTTTCATGAACTATAGTGTGATTGTTTTAGCTGCTGGAAGAGGCAGTCGTACAAATTTAGATTATAATAAAGTATTTTATACTTTTGAAAACGGACAAACTGTGTTAAATAAGAGTCTGTCTGTTTTTTTATCAGATGATGAGTGTAAACAAGTGGTTTTAGTTTGTGCTGATTATGAAAAGGACTATGTGAATGAACATTATACATATGATTCAAGAATCCAAGTTGTAACAGGAGGGCAAACACGACAAGATAGTGTATATAATGGCTTACAAGTTGTTGATCAAGATTATGTTATGATTCATGATGGGGCTAGACCTTTTGTTGAAAAGAATTGGATTTTTGATTTGAAACAAACATTAGAAACCGAATCGGCTTGTTTATTAATGGTTCCAAGTGTGGATACTACAAAAATTGTTGTGGATGGATATGTGAAAGAATCGTTAGAAAGAAAGCTTGTATATCATGCCCAGACACCGCAATGCTTTAAAACTGATTTGATTAAAGAGTGTCATAAGCTTGCACGAGATAAACAAGTGCAGGCAACAGATGATGCACAACTTGTAGAATGGTTTTCTGATACAAAAGTAAAGGTTGTTTTATCAAGTTTCACAAATAAAAAAATAACTTTACCTGAAGATTTGAAAGGATAGGTATAAAGATGGAATATTCAGCTTTGGTATTTGATGATTGTAAAGAAGTAGAAGATACGTATGATAAATTATTAGCAACAATCGATTTGTTTGCGAATGATGAAAACTGCACACAAATTGTTGTAAGTTGTAAAAGCGTATGGACACTAAGACTTGCTTCATCACCTAAAAATAAGGTGATGCTTGTACAAAGACCGGACAAGCCTTATGTGGCTTTATTGAATGGTTTAAAGGCTGTTAAACAAGAAAATGTTGTTGTGACAGGTATTTCTACTAAACATATCAAAAAAGATGTAGATACATTATTGGATCATCTATCAAGATATCCAGCAATTAATTTCGATAAAGATTTACAGGCATTTGATACAAGATTATTGATGTTCTGTCTACAAAAAGCCATTGAATCCAACTTGGCAATTACATCTTATGCCCAAGCCGTTACGCTTGCAAATACTCCACTTGAATCTGTTGAATGATACGGCTATAGTCGTATCATTTTTAATAAAAACTTAATTATTTTGCATGCTTAAAGGTGGTACAATAGGTATATGCAAAACTCATCAAATTTATCAAAAAGTTATAAAGAAATAATTAAACAACATGTATTTACTTTATTTAATGGAATCAATGTAATATTGGCTATATTCGTATTTTTTACGGGTTCCTATCGCAACATGCTTTTTATGATTACTGTCATTTTAAATATGCTGATTGGACTCTTTCAAGAAATACGATCTAAACGAATGCTAGATAAGCTTTCTTTATTAAATCAGCCAAAGATTCATGTGCTTCGAAATGATATTGAACTTGAATTAAGTGTTGAAGAAGTGAAAGTCAATGATATTCTTATATTATATCCTGGGGATGAAATCAGTTTTGATGGTCATATCGTATCTGGAAGTATTGAATGCGATGAATCCATGCTGACAGGAGAAAGTGATGCGGTATATAAACAAGAAAATTCATCATTGCTTAGTGGAAGCTTTGTGGTTTCAGGAAAATGTTTGATGAAAGTAGATAAAGTAGGACAAGATACATATGCTTATTCGATTTTAAAACATGCGAAACACTTTAAAAGATATCCAAGCCAGTTACGAGATTCGATTGATACCATTATTAAATGGTGTACATACATTCTAATTCCACTTGGATGTGCCTTATTTATTAAACAATTCATCAAGACCAATTATACAACAGCTACCTTAAATACAGTAGCAGCCGTTGTTGGTATGATACCAGAAGGCCTTGTCTTTTTAACAAGTGTTGCCTTAGCCATCAGTTCATTTAAACTTGGTAAACAGAGCGTTTTAGTACAAGAACTCTATTGTATTGAAACACTCGCAAGAACGGATACACTTTGTTTAGACAAAACAGGCACACTGACACAAGGAAAGTTAAGTGTATGTCATGTAGAAGAAATTAAAAATATTGATGGTATTCTAGGCGATATGATGCAGACTTTACCTGATGAAAATGCGACAGCACTTGCATTAAGAAGTCATTTTAAGACAAGAAATCATAATAAAGTCGTATCTTTTCTGCCATTTTCAAGTCAAAGAAAATATTCAAGTGTGACATTTGAAGATGGAGAATATAAACTCGGTGCTTATTCTTATATTGCCAAAGAGATAGATTCAAAAGTAGAAGAACATATTGAAGAATATACATCTCAAGCTATGCGCGTTATTGTGTTGATGAAAGATGATGTTGTTTTAGCTTATATATGTTTGCGTGATGAGTTAAGAGACGATGCCAAAGATACATTGAACTTTTTTAAAAAACAAGGCGTGGATATTAAGTTGATTTCAGGAGATGATCCAAAAACAGTTGAAGCTCTAGCTAGAAAAGCTGGCTTTACATCTAAAAGTATTGATATGTCCAAAGTACAAGATGTGGAAACTGTAGTTGATTCTTATTCGATTTTTGGACGTGTGACTCCCGAACAAAAGAAAGAACTTGTTTTGGCATTAAAGAAAAGAAATAAAACAGTCGCAATGACAGGAGATGGCGTCAATGATGTCATGGCATTAAAGGAAGCGGATTGTTCGATTGCGATGGGATCTGGTTCACAAGCTTGTAAAAGTGTGGCAAGTTTAGTTTTATTGAAAGATCAAATGAATGCATTACCTGCCATTTTGTATCAAGGACGATGCGTCATTAATAATATTCAAAGAACGGCATCTTTGTTTCTAGTTAAAACACTATTTTCAATTGGACTATCCTTGTTGGCGCTGATATTTTTAAAGAATTATCCATTCAAACCTATTCAATTAACTTTGATTTCCGCTTTGGCAACAGGAATACCTAGTTTTGTATTAACATTAGAACCCAATGGAAATAAAGTGAAAGGTAACTTTCTACAAAATGTCATCTCAAAAGCATTGCCAGGAGCTATATGCGTTATATGTAGCGTAATTGGTGTATCGATTCTAGGTCATTTTATCTATATTTCGCCAAGTGAATATTCAACGATGTGTACAATTCTTGCCGGAGTCAATGCACTTATGGTACTCGTACGCGTATGTGTGCCTATGACAACATTAAGAAAAATATTAGTTACTATCATGTGTATGATATTTGTAGGCTCAATAATCTTATGTAAGAATTTTTTCTACATCGTCCATTTAAGATGGTATGAAATTATCTATGTGATTTTGAATATTTGTCTCATTCCACATATTTTAACAGTTGTATCGTCTTGGATAAAATTGTTTTTGAAACAAAAAAAAAAGTTTGGAAATGATCCAAACTTTTTTCTATCTCCAAACCTCTTCAGCGATTTCTTTGACCAATTTAACTTTAGCCCATTGTTCATCTTCAGTCATGATATTTCCTTCTTCCGTAGAAGAGAATCCACATTGTGGGCTTAAACATAATTGTTCTTTTGCCACATATTTTTCGGCTTCCTGAATTCTTTTCTTAACCTCTTCTTTATCTTCGAGTTTCGCAAATTTTGAAGTAATCAATCCTAGAACGACTTTTTGATCTTTAATAAAGCGAAGTGGACTAAAATCACCAGATCTTTCTGAATCGTATTCTAGGAAAAATCCATCTACTTTACAATGACCAAATAAAATTTCGGCAACAGGTTCATAACCACCTGATGAAAACCAAGTAGATCTGAAGTTTCCTCTACAAATATGCATTGTGATTGTCATATCTTCTGGTTTTGCCTCTAAGGCAAGATTGATCATATCTACATACGATTTTGCGATTTTATCTAGATCAAGACCTCTTTCATTATAGGCCTTTCGCTTATTGGCATCACAGAATTCTCCCCAAGAAGTATCATCCAATTGTAGATATCTACACCCAGCATCATAAAATGCACGAATAACCTTTTGATAAGCAATCGCAATATCGTGATATAACACATTCATATCTTCATAACGTTTGATTGGTGTATATTCTTCACTACGTACGCAACAAATCAAATGAAGCATAGAAGGAGAGGGGATTGTCATCTTACAAAGTGTGTCTTGGGCAATACTATTTAAGTATTTGAAGTGCTCTACAAATGGGTGGTTACCAAAATCAATTTTACTTGTAATTTTTAATGTAGCTGCCTTTGGCTGATGTCCTTTAAAATGTACAGACCAATGATCCGCCTTAATTTCTTCAACACCATCTAGATCTGCTAGAAAATCTAAATGCCAATATCTTCTTCTGAATTCTCCATCTGTAACAGCTTGAAGTCCAACTTCTTTTTCTTTTGTGACTAGCTCTTGGATGGCCTTATCTTCAATGGCTTTTAATTGCTTGGCATCAATTGTTTTATTCGCAAATTCTTCTCTAGCTTTTTTTAGATAGTCAGGACGTAAAAAACTTCCTACTACATCATATTTAAAAGGGGGTTGTACTGTCATAATTAATTCCTCAACTTTCGTTGGGTTAAGTCTACCATATTTGTAGAATATAGAATAATTGAAAAAATCTTTATGCTGTTATAGGTAAAAACTATAATAAAAAAGAAATCTGGAATTAACCCCAGACTTCTTCAGCGATTTCTTTGACCAATTTAACTTTAGCCCATTGTTCATCTTCTGTTAATTTATTTCCAATTTCACATGATGCGAAACCACATTGTGGGCTTAGACACAAGTTTTCTAATGGGACATATTGACTTGCTTCTTTAATACGGGCAATCACAGTTTCTTTATCTTCCAATTTGGCTGATTTTGTCGTAACCAAACCAAGTACGACTTTCTTATCAGGTGTTACCTCTTTTAAAGGCTCAAATCCACCAGAACGAGCATCATCAAATTCTAAGAAATAGGCATGTACATTTTCTTTCGCAAATAATGTTTTTGCGACGGCATCATATGCACCACTTGAAGCATATGTTGAATGGAAATTACCACGACAAACATGTGTATTGATTGTTAGATCTTCTGGTTTATCTTCCATCGCAAGATTGTTGATACGCAAGAATAGTTCTTGTACCTTTAATAAACCTTCTTGATCTGTTTGGAAAAACAACGGTGCTTTTTCATCTACCAACATACCCCATGAACAATCATCGAATTGAATGCATCGACATCCAGCATCATATAATTGTTGGATGACAACCTTATATCCATTCGCAATATCTTGTACTAATTCTTCTGTATCTTCGTAATATTTTCTTGTGTTTTCTTGCGCAAATGGAAGAATCATCTGTTCTAAAAATTGTGCAGGAGCTGGAATTGTTTGTTTGGCAATCGCATTTTCATCTTCAAACTGCTTCACAAATTTAAAATGTTCTACAAAAGGATGCGTACCATTCACGCCTACTTTTCCAATAATATATGTATCATCAATCATAGCGGCTTCACCATGGAAAGGAAGACCTGTTTTTGTGGGTGTATGAGAAACGCCATCAAATCCCCACATAAAGTCTAAGTGCCAAGTAGCACGTCTAAATTCACCATCTGTAATGACATGAAGTCCGGCTGCCTTTTCTTTTTGAATTAAATCTGTAATGCATGCATCTTCAACTTTGGTTAATTCTTCTTTTGAAATCTTTTTGGCTTCATAATCTTTGCGAGCTTGTTTTAATTTTTCGGGTCTTAAAAAACTTCCGACCACATCATATCTATAAGGGGTTTGAACTGTCATAATTAAATTCCTCAACTTTCGTGTGTGTTAAGTCTATCATATTTGTAGAGTATAGAATAATTGAAAAAATCTTTATGCTGTTATAGGTAAAAGCTATAATAAAAGACCAATTTCACTTGGTCTGTTCAATATATTGTATTAGATGATTTAGATAGTTTCTTGCCATGTTGGATAAGACTCCATCACTGATATAGCCTATTTCCATGACTTCATCACTATCTAGTGGAATGGATACAATATTGTTTCCATTTAAATCCGTGCTTAAGATACCTGAAGAAATCGTATATCCGTCAAGTCCAATCAATAAATTAAATAAGGTAGCACGATCGGAAACAACAATACTCTTTTTAGATGGTTGCGTACTGTGTAATTCTTCTGAAAAGTAAAATGAATTGTTGATTCCTTGTTCATAAGTTAAACGAGGATAGTTTTCTAAATCTTCCATTTTCACTAATTTTTTATTGGATAAAGGATTTGTCTTAGATACAAAGACATGAGGTTTAGCCTCAAATAGTTTTGTGAATGTTAAATGTTCTTTCTTTAAAATACTTTGAATAACTTCACGATTAAAATGAGAAAGATAAAGAATACCCAATTGACTGCGATGATTTTTAACATCATCAATAATATCGTATGTTCTTTGTTCTCTTAAAGAAAATTCATATTCACTTTGATTATACTCTTTGACTAAGGCAACAAAGGCATTGACCACAAAGGCATAATGTTGACTTGATATCGCAAATACAGTTTTTGCAGGAACGGCATTTTTATATTGTTCTTCAAGTAAGTTTGCTTGTTCAACGACTTGTCTAGCATATCCTAAAAATTTTTCACCTTGCTCAGAAAGTAAAATACCTTTGTTTGTGCGAACAAATAAACAGATGGACATTTCTTCTTCTAAATCATGAATGGCTTTTGATAAAGATGGTTGTGAAATAAATAAGGCTTTAGCTGCGGAATTAAAAGATCCAGATTCAACGACCTGGATCACGTAGCGCAATTGTTGTAGCGTCATTAGTCAACAAGTGTGATTGTATCAATCACTTGAGGATTTCTTGGACGGTCATTGAATGTAGTAGGGGTCTTTGCAATTTTATCCACATTTTCCATACCTTCAATCACTTTTCCAAACGCAGCATATTCACCATCTAAATGAGGTGCATCTTGGTGCATAATGAAGAATTGACTTCCTGCACTATTTGGATCCATAGCACGTGCCATAGATAAAACTCCACGAGTGTGTTTTAAATCGTTTTTAAATCCATTAGATGCGAATTCTCCATGAATTGTATAACCTGGACCACCAGTACCATTTCCGATAGGGCATCCACCTTGAATCATAAATCCTTTGATAACACGGTGGAAAGTAAGTCCATCATAGAATTTCTTTTCGATTAGATTCAAAAAGTTTTCAACCGTTTCTGGAGCAATCTCAGGATATAGTTCAGCTTTGATTTGATCTCCATTTTTCATTGTGATTAAAATATTTTTTGTTTCCATGTTTTAGTTTTCCTCTCTTATATATTGAATTGCGATACAACCAAGACCAGTATGTACGGCAATTACAGAACTAATATAGTCTATATGAATATTTTGTTCAGGTACACCTTTTTCGATAAAACATTTTTTAAAATGGTTGGCCCCCTCTAAAAAATTAGAATGAATAATATAAATATGCGTATGTTGAATATCAATATCATCCATAATTTTATCGATCGCATAGGCATCGGCTCTTTTTTCTGTACGAACTTTATTTAAAACATCAATTCTACCTTCTGTACTTTTATTTATATGTAAAACAGGATAGATCTTTAATAAACCCGCAAGTGCTGCAGCCATTGGCGTTAATCTTCCACCGCGTTTTAAATGTTGAAGATTTTTGACAAGAATCAATGAGTTGGATTCATCAATAGCAGGTTGAATGATCTTTAAAATCTCTTCTGAAGATTTATGTTCATCCACCAACTTCTTGATCCAAATCGCAACATGTTTTTCAAGTGCGCATGTTGCATACATATCAATGACATGTACATTCATTTCGAGTTCACGTGCAATACTTTGCATGGTGCTAGCATTTGTAGATAATCCATTTGTCAAAGGAATGGCAAATATTGTGTCATAGTCTTTCTTTAGCTCTTCAAATAAATCATAAATTTTTTGATAAGCAGCCATACTTGTTTTTGGCATTTTACCATTCGCTAATTCGTTATACATATCTTGGGTAGAAATTTCTAATGTATCTTGATAGGTTGTTTCATCAATCGTAATCTGTAAAGGGAGTAGATAGATTCCTAATTCTTTTGCCTGCGCAAAAGATAAATTTGAACCCGTATCTGTTACAACTGCGATTTTTTCCATTTAGAAACCTCGAATCGTTTCAGCATCGATATTTTTAATGATTTCAACCGCAAGATTCACAGCATTGTCATAATCTTCTTCAGAACAAATGCCAAAAGAAGCATGCGCAAAACGAACAGGAATTCCAATGATTATCGTTGGTATGTTGTAACGATGTGTGATACCTGCATTGGTTCCTCCGCCTTTTCTTACACTTTCTTGTACAGGGATATCTTTTTTGTGAGCTAAGTCGATCGCATAGCGCATAAAACGAGGACTAGTGATGTATGAACGATCAAACCAACGTAACATTGGACCTTTTTTAAGAGCCGATTGAATCATGTAGTCTGCTTCAAAAGTATCATCACTTGGACATCCTTCAAAACAAATCGCAATATTTGGATGTAAGTTTTTAATGGCCGTATCCATACCTCTTTCACCCACTTCTTCTTGTGTAGTTAATGTGGCTTCAATGTTATGATTTACATCTTTTAATTGGTGAAGAACATCCATTACGGCAGCACATCCAATACGGCAATCAAAAGCTTTACCTAAAAAGATTTTGTGGGCTTCATCATATTTACAAGTAACGGCAGGACACATGAAATTACCTACAGAAATATGGAAATCTTCCTTAACTTCAGTAGCACTTGTAGCTCCTACATCAATAACTAAATCATCAAAATCTACTTTTCCATTGCGCTTTGCTTCCGATAAGAAATGAACAGGTTGACTTGCGACAATACCAGAAATTTTTTCACCCTTATCATTTAAAATCCAAACTTCACCTGATACGATGTTTTTTGGATCCCATCCACCAAGTGGTAAAAAGCGAATTGTACCATTTGGCTTGATGGCTTGCACAATAAAACCAACTTCATCTGCATGTGCATCCAAAAGAATGGTTGTCTTGTGTTCTTTATCTTGTTTAAAATGCATATATGTATTACGCATTGTGTCATCATGAACTTCACAAATGTCTTTGACATCTTCCATGGCTAATTTCGATACTTCATCTTCCATGCCACTTGGTCCAAAGGCAGTTGAGAAGTCAAGAATTCGTTTTATTTTTGAATTCATATACATTTCCTCCATAAATTTGTTAATATTATAGCACAGATACATGCTTGTGGATGTGAATCTAATCATTTGAACCAAATTGTATTAGGACAAAGGATTAGAATACATGTATCTTAGCCAAAAAGGAGATTTTTCAATGAAAAAATTAATTTCAAAACTACATTTTAGAAGTATATATAAAACAATCGTATTAACGTTAGTTTTATGCTTTTTATACAATATCGCCTATTTAATGATGAGTGCATCTGCTATGAATGTCTATATAAGACAAAGTCTAGAAGTTGTACTAAGCTTATTATCAAGTCTAGGCTTTTACTTCATCTGTACAAAGATCTGGAAGGCAAAGAACTTTTCGGCTTCTGCAATTTTAAAAGTATTCGTACTACAAGGTATTTATATCTTGATTGTGAGTGGAATTCTTTCAAATCTTGTAAATGTTTGCGCAAATAATACAAGCTTAATGTTAGTATTACAGCTTATGAGTGCATTCTGTTTAGTTGTGATGGTACCATTCCAGTTGATTTTCTATTATGGCTTGATTCATGACAAAAACTTAAAGGAATTTATTCCTTATGCATTAAAAAAACATCAGAAAAAGATGTTGAACTGGTATTGTTCACTACTCATCTTAATCGTTGTATTGGATACAATGTCAGGTGGTTTGTTTAGTGCGGCCCAAGGCTTTAATGCCCAAAGCATTTTAGTTGGATCAATGTATATGGGCAATCCCATGATATCTTGGATGATGTATTTATTTTTAGGTGTAAGCTTTCAATCCAGCCTTGCATCGATGTTTACTTATTTATTTGTGAATTTTTTGATGGGCTTTTTCTATTGCGTTCTTGAACTAAACTATGTTTCTTATGTGGGAAGTCTTTTAGATGCAGATTAACGAATTAAAAATTACCAGTCGAAAACTAGGCCTTTTAGTAAAGATGAATATCTTAACGGTTGAAGATTTATTGAAATATTATCCTTTACGTTATGACACGGTACAAACTTTGCCTTATGCTTCGTGGAATGAAAAAGAAAATGTTGTTTTTCAAGGCTTGATTTGTTCGGCAGCACGAGTGATCCGTTTATCTAAGAATCGTTCGATGACTAAATTTAAAGTGATGTCATGGAATGAAGAATTAAATATTACTTTATTTAATCGTCCATGGCCAAGCCAGTTTGGTTTTGGTAAGACGATAACGATTTATGGGCAATACCAAGGAAATAATAATGTATTAGCTTCTACTTATAATTTCAAACCTTTAGATCAACAATTGGGGTTACATCCTGTGTATCCATTAATTGAAGGTTTAAAACAGTCAGATATTCAAGCGATTATGAAAGAGGCGCTTAAACATGTGGATATTCTGCCTCAAAGAGTACCTCAAAGATATGTTGAAAAGTATAAGTTACTAGATATATCAACCGCTTATAGGTGGATTCATTTTCCGGAAAATGAAAAGCAGCTGCATGCAGCCATTCGTACATTAAAATATGAAGAGTTTTTGTGTTTTCAATGTGTAATGCAGTCGATGCATGAAAAGAAAGAAATTAAAACAAAAAAGGTATTTTCAGTTTCTACAGTAAAAAATTGGATTTCAAATCTTCCTTTTGAATTGACAAAAGATCAGCTTTCAAGTATTGATGATATTCTATATGATTTAAAAAGTACAAATGTGATGTTTCGCCTTGTTCAAGGGGATGTTGGCTGTGGCAAGACGATTGTGGCACAAATTAGTATGTATGCCAATCAACTTGCAGGTTATCAATCGGCTTTACTTGCACCAACTGAAATTTTGGCAAGACAACATGTAAAGAATATGCATAAATTAGGTCTTGAAGCGACTTTATATGTTTCAAGTCTTGCGGCTAAGGAAAAGAAAGAAATTTTAGAGAAACTTGAAAATGGCAAAATTTTTAATGTAGTGGGAACACATGCTTTGTTTCAAGAAAATGTTGTATTTCATAAATTAGGTCTTGTGATTGCGGATGAACAACAGCGTTTTGGGGTGAAACAAAGAAGGTCTTTGTTAGAAAAGGGAAAGTGTGTTGATTTTTTAATGATGTCAGCTACACCGATTCCTAGAACATATGCACATTTCTTATATGGGGATATGGATATTAGTTCGATTCATACGATGCCTATAGGAAGAAAGAGTGTTGTCACAAAATACTTTAAAACGGCAAGTATGGCACCTTGTTTAAATGATGTTTTAAACTTTGTTAAAGAAGGAAGACAATGTTATGTCGTATGTCCTGCGATTGAAGAAAATGATGAGTATAAGATGCGTAATGTGTTTGAAATTTATGAGGGAATGACAAAGACATTAAAGGATGTGCGAATTGGCTTGTTGCATGGGAAAATGACAAGTCAAGAAAAGGAAGAGACGATGGACAAGTTTTCTAAGCATGAATTCGATATTCTTGTTTCTACAACGGTTATCGAAGTTGGGATTGATGTAGCCAATGCGAGTGTGATGGTCATTTATGATGCGCATCGCTTTGGCTTAAGTACATTACATCAGTTAAGAGGACGTGTAGCTCGTGATAAAAAACAAGGATATTGTTTCTTGTTGTCATCATCAAATGATTTGCAGGCGATTGAGCGTTTAAAAAAGATGGAAGAATTGAAGGATGGCTTTGAAGTATCAAATTATGATTTGCATATGCGCGGTCCAGGTGATATTTTAGGAATAAGACAAAGTGGTATGCCTTGTCTTGTGTTTGGTGATTTTGAAAAAGATCAGGCTATGATGGAAATGTGTATTCAGGATGCAAAAGAAATTATACAAGATCAAGTGGATGTGGATCTCTTGTTGTATATTTCGAATGCGATTGAAAATGCACAATATTTTGATTAGGAGACTAATGATGGATAAACAAAAGGTAGAGAATAAATTCATATATTTTATCAGCTTACTTGGTATGGTAATGATTCTTGTATTGATTGCTTATTTCTTCTTTTTGCGTAATGTTGAAGTGGATATTATGGATAATGCGCAATATACCTATGTTGGAGAAAATGGAAATGCAAGTGTTGTGGTGAGTGCAAAGCAGGGGGAATTGAATCAAAGAATGCAGGACTTTTTGAATTCAGTCAAATATGAAGTGAGTCCAAGTTCAGATTTATCCAATGGAGATACAATTCATGTTACGGCAACCTATGATGAGGCTTTAGCAAATCAATATCATTACAAACCTAAAAGTATAGAGGCAAATGTTGTCGTTGAAGGACTTGCCAACCGTTATTTGGCTTTGCAGGATATTCCTAAGACATTGATTCAAGATGGTAGAAATGCTGCACTTGATTATGTAAAGGAAAATCAGGATGCAATCTATAAGTTAGATGGAAAAGAAGAAAAGACACCAAGTCTTGATAAAATGAAAATTGTATATTCTGCATATTTAAAATCGAACCAGAAAAAGAATAGTGATCGTTTTGTGTATATTGTACAAATGACTTATGATTCAGAAGTTCTTTATTATATGGTGTGTATTCCAAATATCAATGATTCCAATGAAATTGATACACACAACATATATGGAGAAAAAGCATATTTAACACAGGATGAATTGGATGGTAAAGATTTTAATGGGTATGTAGATCGTGTCTATTCGTCAAAATATCAAATTGAGCAAAAAAAATAAAGAAGTCGACGACTTCTTTATTTTAGTTTATTCATTAATTCTTCAAAATCAGGTTTTTCGATTTCATGAAATTCAATCGTAACACGATCATTATCTTTATAGCGTGGAATTAAATGAACATGGAAATGATTTACGCTTTGTCCAGCCGCTTCATGAACATTACTTAAGATGTTAATGCCATCACAATGTAGAGTTTGTTCTAATTTATTGGCAAGTTTACTTGCAACTGCAAAAACATGATTTCTGGTTTCATCTGGACAATCTAGAAATGAATCGCAATGTTCTTTTGGAACAACAAGGGTGTGTCCATAAGAAGTTGGATTGATATCTAGAAAGGCAATGACACTTTCATCTTCATAAATTTTATTGCTTGGAATTTCGCCATTAGCAATCATACAAAAAATACACATAGGTTTAAGTCCTCCTTATTAAAAATAATACATCGTTTTAGATAAAATGAAAAGCCAGACTAAGGGGGTGTCTGGCTTTTCAATAAGGGGATAGAAAATAGTATGAATACCATAGACTGATTTCATACCGGCAAGGTCTTCAAACTCCTTGCTTGTAAAGAAGTATACCATAAGTTGTGTCAAATAAAATGTGAAAAGTGTGGGAAAATATGTGATATTTTAACGATATAGTGTTTAGGCCCCACTTTTGATGATTTTTTGTCTCAATTCATGAAAATGTATGAGTTTGCAAGAGTTAAAAATGGGAAAATTTGGTTTTTTCTTGAAATATAAATATTGACAACTAGTTTTATGCTATAATGTAAACTAAGCGGAGGTTTTGAGATGATTGTAAAAACCATTCATGAAATAACAAATATGATGCATGCAACTTTGCATGGTGATATTGATGATACAAAAAAAATTCATGGTGTTGTGATTGATTCACGACAAGTGACAAAAGACGTTTTATACGTACCTATTATTGGTCAAAGAGTGGATGGACATACATTTGCCAAACAAACAATTGAAGATGGTGCTTTGATTAGTTTGTGGCAAAAAGACCATGTCCCATATCCTGATTTTCCTGTAATTTTAGTAGATGATACACTTCAAGCTATGCAGGATCTTTCAAAAGCATATCTGGATGAGTTACATCCTTTAGTTATAGGTGTAACGGGTTCAAATGGTAAAACAAGTTGTAAAGATATGTTATATAGTATTTTTTCACAAGAGAAGAGAACGCAGAAAACGTTGGGAAACCGCAATAGTGAGATTGGACTTCCTTTAACGATATTTGATTTTGATGAAGATATTGAAGTGGCCATTTTAGAAATGGGTATGGAAAATAAAGGTGAAATTACACAATTAACTTCCATTGCACAACCGGATATTTCTGTCATCACTTCAATTGGTTCGGCTCATATGGAAAATTTAGGTGGAAAATTACAGATTGCCCAAGCTAAATGTGAAATTTTAGAGGGTACAAAAGAAAATGGATTGTTCCTTTATAATTATGAAAGTAAAGAAATCCAAGAAGTGCTTTGTACTTTAGATACAGAAAATAAAAAGGTCGTATCTTTTGGTCAAGGCGGAGATGTTTCAATCACAAGTGATATTGAATATGATAAAGAAGGAATTGTATTTAATTGTAATATTTTAGATACACCTGTACATTTGCGTGCATTTGGTGATTTTCAGGCAATGAACGCATTGCCGTGTATCTATATCGCAAAAGCTTGTCATTTAAAAGAAGAATCGATTTTAAATGGATTGAAAAATCTAGAAATGACAAAGATGCGTACGCAGTTAATTTCAGTAAAAAATGCATATATTCTAGATGATACATATAAATCAAATCCAGAAAGTGCTAAGGCAGCCATTGATACATTGATGGAACTTCCGGCCAATAAACATATTGCCATTTTATCGGATATGTTAGATCTTGGTAGTGAAGAAAAACAGTTGCATTATGATGTGGGTGTTTATGCCAAAGAAAAAGGTGTGGACGAATTATATTGTACAGGTCCTCTTTCAAAAGAAACGGCCGATGGTTTTAATGGAAAATGGTATGAAACTAAAGATGAGATATATGAAGCTTGTAAACCTTTGTTAGAAAAAGATTGCATTATTATGATCAAAGGTTCAAGAGCGATGAAGATGGATACATTAGTAGATGCTTTTAGGGGGAAAAACAATGAGTAAATTACGTTTAGGTGTCGTATTTGGGGGACAAAGTAGTGAATATTCTGTTTCATTACATTCTGTCACTTCCTTTTTACGTCAAATTCATGCAGACAACTATGAAATGACTTTAATTGGTATTAATAAAAATGGACATTTCTATTTATATAATGGAGATGTGGATTCTATTGAACATGATACATGGGAAAATGAAGAAACTTGTGTATCTTGTGCATGGGTAAACGGGGGAATCATGCCATTAGATGGTTCAAATAAAGTGATTGAACTAGACTGTGTATTCCCGGTACTACATGGTAAAAATGGTGAGGATGGATTGATTCAAGGTTTACTTGAATTGATGAATATTCATTATGTAGGTTGTGATGTTATGTCAAGTGCTATGTCAATGGATAAAGAAATTATGCATATTTTGTGTAAAGAAGCAAAAATTCCTTGTGCGGACTACATTTGTTTATATGCCAATCGAGAAAATCCTACATTTGAACAAATTCAAGAAAAGATTGAATTGCCATGGATCGTTAAACCATGTAATGCAGGAAGTAGCTATGGTGTGCATTTTGTCAACAACAAAGAAGAATTTGAAAGTGCATGTAAAGATGCATTCTTCTATGATGGTAGAGGTAAGATCTTAGTCGAAAAAGTAATTAAGGGCTTTGAGATTGGTTGTGCCGTTATGGGAAATGAAGAAATCTTTACAGGATCAGTCGATGAAATTGAAATCACAGGTGGATTCTTCGATTTTGAAGGAAAATATGAAATGAAAGGAGCCGCTATTTATTGTCCGGCTCGTATTGATGAAAAAACATTTAAAGAAGCGCAAGAATTAGCTCGCAAAACATATATTGCGATGAATTGTTGCGGAATGGCACGTGTAGATATGTTTGTGACAGAAGATAAAGAAGTAATCTTGAATGAATTGAATACAATTCCTGGATTAACAGCGACTTCTCGTTATCCTTCTATGATGAAAGAAGCCGGTATTGAATTTGCGGATTTAATTGATAAGCTAATTGAACTAGCTATGCAAAGGACAATTGGAGCATGCTAGAAGCTTATAGCAGGGCTTGGACTGAAATTGATTATGATGCGATCCGTCATAATGTAAAAGAAGTTAAAAAGCTTGTAAAAAACACAAAAATCATGGGAATTGTGAAAGCCAATGCGTATGGCTTAGGTGATGTCGCATGTGCTAAGGCTCTACAAAAATGTGGCGTGGACTATTTTGGAGTTTCCAGTATTGATGAAGCATTAAATCTTAGAAATGCAGGAATCCAAGATAACATCTTGATTTTAGGATATACACCAAGTATGCATTTTCATTATCTTCATGAACAAAATATCGTTCAATCTTTAGTATCCATTGAATATGCTAGAGAATTAAATGCCTATGCCAAAGAAAATGATGTAAAGATTCGTTGTCATTGTAAAGTAGATACAGGCATGTGTAGAACTGGTATTGTATATCAAGAACAAGATAAACATATTGAAGATATTTATGAAGAGTATCGCTTAGAAAACTTATGTGTAGAAGGAATCTTTTCACATTTTCCAGTGAGTGATTGTTTAGATGAAGATTGTACTGAATTTACAAAAAAACAAATTCAATTGTTTGATGAAGTGATTGATTTATTAAAATCGCAAGGTATTGATCCGGGTATTCGTCATCTTCAAAATAGCTATGGAATCTTGAATTATCCAGAACTTGAATATGAATATTGTAGACCTGGCCTATTATATATGGGTGTTACGAGTGATGATCATATTAAAATTAAGACAAATCCTGATTTTATTCCCATCATGTCTATGTATGCCAATGTAAGTTTAGTGAAATGGATCTATCCAGGACAAAGTGTAAGTTATGGTCGTCATTTTATAGCTGAAAAACCAACAAAAGTTGCGACTATGAGCATTGGTTATGCGGATGGATTGCCTCGTTTATTATCCAATCAAGGATTCGAAGTATTAGTACATGGTCAAAGATGTAAATTGATTGGAAACTTATGTATGGATCAATGTATGATCGATGTTACAGAAGTAGAAAATGTTAAAGAAGGCGATGAGGTATGCATCGTTGGTCATCAAGGAGATGAAGTGGTAACTGTAGATCAAATCAGTCGTATGACTAAGACTATCAACAATGAGACATTAACTTCCATTTCTTCACGTGTACCTAGATTAAAGGTGCGCTCATGAAAAGGCAGTATGCATCGATAGATATTGCGCGTTATGTTTCGGCATTGTTGGTTGTATGTATTCATACATTTCCATTTTTAGAAATATCAGAAACATTTAATACGTACTTTATTCATACTGTTTGTCGTTTGGCCGTTCCATTTTTCTTTATAACAAGCGGGTTTTTCTTCTTTAGAAATTATGATTTGGAAAATGAAGATGTGAATGATGCTCGTTTAAAGAAAGCATTACTTCGTCTTTTTAGAATCTATTTGATATGGACAATTATTTATTTGCCATATACGATTTTTGATTATACACACAATGGCTTTCGCATATCGTATTTATTCACATACGTTCGAGATTTTATCTTTAATGGAAGTTATTATCACTTGTGGTTTTTACCAGCCTTAATGTTGGCGGATGTGATCGTGTATTATTTGTATAAGAAAAAAGGTTTGAAGTTTACATTGATTACCACATTTGCACTATATGTTGTAGGGTATTTAATTAATGTGTATACACCGGTATGGGAAAGTTTACCTTATATTTCTTTCTTATTTGGATTCTTTACGAAAGCATTATCAACCGCAAGAAATGGAATCTTCTTTGGTCCTATGTTTATTGCGATTGGATTGTTACTTTCAAGAACGCGTCGCTTACCTAAAAAAGTAAGCTTACTTGCTTTCTTGATTAGTTTTGTATTATTGTTTTGTGAAGTAGCTCTATATCGTCATTTTAATATTTTGCGCGATCTAACAAGTATGTATATTTGTTTAGTTCCAGCTGTATATTTCTTAGTGAATTATTTATTGAAGGTCAATATTCCATATCGTAAAATGTTTACAATTTTACGCCACGATTCATTGATGATTTATACTTCACATATTTTGTTTGCCAAAATCTTCTTAGCTTTGATGCCACATGCACATTTAGTTGTATATTTCTTAACTTTGGCATGTGCACAATGTTTAGCTGGTTTTGTGACTCGTTATCAGGATCAATATCCGATATTAAAAAAATTACTGTAAGCTTATGATTCGATTATTTCAAGTGAAATGTGTGAGTGAAAATGAAATTGAAGCACAGATCTTAAAAAAACTGCGAATCCGTAAAGAAGACCTTTTGCAGTGGCACGTACATAGAAAAAGTGTGGACGCACGCCACCAGAAGGTCTTGTTTTCGTATGTCGTAGATTGTAAAGTCAAAAATGAAAAGAAACTTTTAAAATTAAAAGATGTTTCATTAACACCCGATGAAACATATCATCCAGTAATGAGTGGAGAACACGCTTTATCTGCAAGACCTATCGTTGTTGGATTTGGCCCGGCAGGCATGTTTGCAGCCTTGATTCTTGCGCAATATGGGTATAAACCTATTGTTTTAGAAAGAGGATCGAATGTGGATGTTCGTAAACAAAAGGTAGAAACCTTCTGGGAAAATGGAGTGTTGGATGAAGAGTGTAATGTTCAATTTGGTGAAGGTGGAGCTGGTGCCTTTAGTGATGGAAAACTAACGACAAGATCAAAGGATGCTTTATGTCGCAAAGTCTTGGAGGAGCTTGTTTCTTTTGGGGCAAAACCAGATATATTGATGGATCAGCACCCTCATATTGGTACAGATGCTTTTTTGTCCATTATTAGAAATTGTCGGAAAGAAATTGAAAGATTGGGTGGAACTTTCTATTTTGATACGAAATTAGAGGATATCAAAGTAGAAAATGGAATCTTAAAACAAATTTATTTCAATCATCAATGGATGGATTGTAATGCGTTGATTTTAGCAACTGGACATAGTGCGAGTGATACGATTTTAATGCTTCATAAACATGGTATGCATGTTGAAAATAAACCGTTTGCGGTAGGTGTTCGTATTGAACATAAACAAAAATATATTAATGAAGCTATGCTTCATGAGTATAGTCAAGATGAAAGATTGATTCCTGCACGTTATCAATTGACATACACAGCTTCCAACTCGAAAGGTGTATATACATTTTGTATGTGTCCAGGTGGCTATGTGATTCCAAGCTCATGCCAAAAAGAACAATTGGTTGTGAACGGCATGTCGTATGCGAGTCGTAGTGGTGAAAATGCCAATAGTGCTTTACTTGTGCAAATCAATGACTCGGATTATGGCAATGAGTTGTTTGCCGGTTTAAAATATCAGGAAGAGTTAGAAAGAAAAGCTTTCTTGATGGGACAAGACTATAAAGCTTGTGTGCAGCTAGCCAAGGATTATTTAGCGCATAGAGTGTCTAAACAATTTGAATCGGTAGTACCAACCTATTCGATAGGTACAACATTCTGTGATTTGAATGATTTATTCTCAAAAGAAGTCAATTTAGCCTTACATGAAGCTTTAGAACATTTCGAAAAGAAGGTGCCTGGCTTTGTTTCGAGTGGAGCGATATTAAGTGCTGTGGAATCAAGAAGCAGCAGTAGTGTGCGTTTAGTACGTGATAAAGAATCTTATATTTCAAATATTCAAGGCCTATATCCGAGTGGGGAAGGTAGTGGCTATGCAGGTGGCATTATGACAAGTGCAATTGATGGTATTCGTAGTGCTGAGCATTTGATTGAATATTTTGCCAAAGGGGATTTCTAATGAATATTTTTGCACCGGATTATTACGTTCAGAGTTTTAAAACTTTGAATATACAAAGATTACATGATCATGGAATTCAATTATTACTTTGTGATATTGATAATACATTGGTAGCGTATGATGAAAAAGTTCCAAATCAAGATGTGGTTGATTTTATTCATAAGCTAAAAAGGAATGGAATTGAAGTTGCGCTTTGTTCAAATTCACCGAGTTCAAGGGGTAAGAATTTTGGTAAGCATCTTCCAGTGTCCAAGACATATCCATTTTCGTGTAAACCATTTCCTTTTTGTTTTAAAAAGGCAATGAAAGATCATGGCTTAAAAGCGAGTCAGGTTGCGATTTTAGGGGATCAGATGTATACAGATATATTGGGTGGAAATATTTGGGGGCTATATACGATATTAACGGCTCCAATTGCGATAAAGGATCGAAATATCACAAAGGTGTTTCGTTTCTTTGAAGAATTAATATATGGTTATTTAGAAAAGAAAAAAATATTGAAGCGAGGTGAATTTGATGACTAAATATTGTAAGGGTTGTGGTGTTTTACTGCAAAATGAAGATGAAAATGCACTTGGGTATGTACCTACTTTAGATGCTTCTTATTGTCAAAGATGTTATCGTATTCGTCACTATGGTGATGTGACAATCAATATGCAGCAAGGGATTGAATCCAACGCAACATTAGAAAAAATCAACAAGATTGATGGGGTTGTATTCTGGGTCGTAGATTTATTTGCGTTTGAGGCGAATTTGATTTCGCGTTTAAATCAGAAACTTCCTGGTAAAGATATTGTCATGGTATTAACGAAGCGTGATGTTTTGCCGACAACTTTAACGGATGAAAAAATCATCAACTTTGTGAAGCATCGTCTTCATGAAGAAAATATTATTGTGAAGGATATTGTGATTTGTGGTTATCTATTAAAAGAAAATGATAAATCTAGAGAATATTCATCGCGTATTGTGAATGCAATCTTAAAATATCGTAAGAATCGAAATGTGATTTTTATGGGTGTTGCCAATGCTGGTAAATCGACTGTATTGAATCATTTATTGGCAACAAAAGATCTAACAACATCTCAAAATCCTGGAACTACATTGGATTTAGTTCCAATTCCTTTTGAGGATTATACGATTTATGATACACCAGGCATTGAGAATACGCACTCTTTATTAACGTATCTTCAACCGAAAGATTTAAAGACAGTGATTCCGACAAAGCCAATTCGACCATTTGTTTCACAAATCTTTGAAGATCAGTCATTTGCGGCTGCAGGTTTGGCTAGACTTGATGTAGTGGTAAGTGGTAAGGCAACAGTAGTTGGATATTTCTCTCGTTCTTTATCAATTCACAGAGGAAAATTAAGTAATGCGGATGCCTTGTGGCAAAAACATTTAAATGGCATGTTAGTGCCTTGTGTGGACACTTCCTTATTAACGATGCATACGTTCCATGCACCTAAACTTGAGGATGAAAAGATGGATGTTTGTATTCATGGTATTGGATGGTTCTGTATTAGTGGACAAGTAAAAGATGTATATGTAAAAGTACATAAGGGAATTCAAGTAACGTTTAGAAAGGCGATGATTTAATGTTAACGAGTCAAAATAAAAAATATTTAAGAAAATTAGGAATGGATTATAAATCATTATTCCAGATTGGAAAAGATGGTTTGAGTGATAACTTAATGGATACTTTATCCGATTCATTAGAGGCACATGAATTAGTAAAATGTAATTTATTAAAGACATGTCCAGTGGATGTGCGTGAGGCAGCTATTGAATGTGCAAGGACAACAGGTAGTGAAGTGGTTCATATTGTTGGACATACTTTCTTATTGTATAGAAGAAGTAAAGAAAATAAATTGGGGCTTAAAAAATGAGAATTGCCATTGTAGGCGGGTCTTTTGATCCAATCCATAATGGGCATATTCAAATGGCCAATCAGTCTTTACAAGCTTTACAAGTCGATGAAGTGTGGTTTATGCCAACGTCAAGTACGCCTTTAAAAGATCGTGAACTGACATTGGATCAAGAGCGTTTGGCTATGATTGATTTGGTGGTTCAGAAAGGCTCAAGATTTAAGGTATGTACACTTGAACTTGAACGAGCAGGAAAAAGCTATACGTATGACACGCTAAAAAAATTGATTGAAACCTATCCGGAACATGAGTTTTATTGGATCATAGGAAACGATCAATTGGAGCAGTTTGATGAGTGGTATCATGCAGATGAACTAGTTAAGATGGCTCATTTTGTATGTTTTGATAGGAATGGCAAGCTTGCAGATTCAAAATATGACATTATGTGTATGACAATGCCATCGGTTCCTGTTTCAAGTTCAGAAATTCGTATGGGAAATAAATTGAATTATTTGCCAAAAGAAGTTTTACGTTATATCTATCGAAACAGGTTGTATGTGAAGGATTTTGTGGCTTCTAGATTAACGGAAAAAAGATATAAACATTCTTTATCGGTTGCTAAACTTTGTGAAGAGTTTGCGTTGAACAATGGGTATGATATGCATATTGCGTATTATATTGGTTTGTTTCATGATATAGCTAAATATATGCCAAAGGATGAGATGGTAAAATGGATGAATAGTATTTGTCCTGAAAACATGGAATATCCTGTAGCTGTATGGCATGGTTTTGTGGGGGCTGCTGTTACGAAAGATATCTTTTTGATTGATGATCCAATCGTATATAATGCAATCTATCATCATGTACTTGGAACAAGTCAAGATCCTTATGCGATGATGGTATTTTGTGCAGATAAATTAGATCCTTTGCGTGGATATGATTCTAGTAAGTTGATTGAAATTTGTAACAAAGATATTAAAAAAGGATTTGATTTGGTGGTTCAACAAAACCGTGAGTATTTAAAGAGAGGTTAGACATGGAGATTTTAGATATTGTAGTTCATGCGATCTGTGAAAAGAAAGCACAAGATGTACGTGTATATGATGTAACGAGTTTGACTCCTTTTATGGATTCAATGATTGTTTGTTCGACTACGAATATTCGTCAGAATAATGCGATTGCACAAAATATTAAGGATCGTTTAAGAGAAGCTGGATATATGGGGGATATGCATATTGAGGGGGACTCTGGTTCAAAATGGCTTTTGATTGATTTAAAAGAAGTTGTAGTCCATTTATTTGTGAATGAGGAAAGGCAGGTTTATAATCTGGACCGTTTATATTCGGATGTTCCAGTAAAAACGTATGATTTATAATACATTGGCACATTATTATGATGCTTTAGTAAAAGATGAAGAAGCTTCTAGAGAATGGGCTTCTTGGATTGAGAGTGAACTTGCACCTTGCGATTGTTTAGAACTTGCGTGTGGTAGTGGTGAGATCACTGAAATGCTTGTGCAAAAAGGCTATACTATGACAGCTCTTGATTTAAGTGAGGAAATGGTGAAGCAGGCAAAAAGTAAAAACTTAGAGGGTTCGATTGAGTTTTTATGTCAGGATATGCGTCATTTAAATAATTTAGGATCTTATTCGGGTATTTTTTGTTTGTGTGATAGTTTTAACTATATTTTAGAAAAAGAAGAAATTGATGCGTTCTTTCATGAAGTCAGTCAACATTTAAAACCAAACGGACTTTTTTTCTTTGATACACATTCTTTGGATCGTTTAGAAGAGTTTGATTCTGAATATAATGAGACAGGTGCTTTTGAAGATGGTTGTCAATACCAATGGTCAATCATGGCAGAGGATGATTATGTATATCAGGATTTTGCGTTTTATATGAAAGACAAAGTGATTCAGGAGCATCATATTCAAAGGGTATATGATCCACAATGGTTGGCTAAGACTTTATCAAAGTATTTTGATATTTTAAAAGTCACAACCGACTTTGATATTGAGGGTATTGCGCCTGGTGAAAAGTATTTTTATGTATGTAGAAAGAAGGTACAAGAATGATTGGTATTGTAGCGGCAATGGATGCTGAAATCCATGAATTTGAAAAGCGTATGGATGTAGTCGATCATACAAAGACAATTGCAGGATGTACATTAACTTATGGAAAATGGAAAGGTAAAGATGTAGTTTTATGCAAGAGTGGTGTAGGTAAGGCTTATGCGGCTATGTCTTGTACAATTTTGTGTATGCAAGGAAATATCGACAGCATTATCAATGTAGGTACAGCTGGTGGACTAACACAGGATGAACAAGTGTTGGATATTGTGATTAGTGATAAGGTTGTGCAAGCCGATTATGATACAAGTCCATTAGATGGTCCTTCAGGTGTTGGATTGGTGTATAATAGTCATGAAAAATTATCTCAAAGTTGTATTGAAGCGGCAAAGGCTATGCAGATTCGTTATCATGTAGGTACGATTGCTTCTCAAGACTTATTTATGTCTAGAGATGAGGATTTTGAAAAGTTGATGAACAATTTTGCAGATTCGATTTGTTCAGAAATGGAAGCAGGAGCGATTGGTGCGGTAGCCACAAAATTTAATATTCCATTTGTGATTGTGCGTTCACTTAGTGATGTTGTGCATCATAATGAAAATCCAATGGAATTTTCTACATATGTTTCTAAGGCAAGTGCACAATCGGCTAAATTAATTGAAAACTGGTTGATGCGTATATAGTAAAAAAGGAGGAATAAGGATGAAACTAAGGCGTAGACATAAAAAACAACATGGAACAAAAACGACACTTGGATTAGTTATCATTCTTGTTCTTATATTACTTGTGATTTGGTCTGAGTTTATCAGTGGACCGAATCGTGTTAAGGAACAGATTTATGCGCAAAGAGTTGAGAAAATAGAAAAACAAAATAAACATATAAAAGGAATTAGTGAACATGTCTTTGATTATACAACGTATCAAGGATATGATGATACGACTTTATATTGGTATAATGCGAAGTCTGAATTGATAACATCAAGAGATATTGAGACTTTGAATTATAAAAAGGCAAAGCGTATTGCGAAAAAGAATTATAAGATCAAATGTGAATCCATTGTACTTGGGTATGGCTACAACAACCCGGTATATGAGATTCGTGGTTCGAATAAAATGATTTTATTAGATTATGATAGTTTTGAACGTGTTTATGAAAGGAAGATACAATAATGGCTGATTTTGATTTTAATGCACCTTATGTGGATCGTAGAACTTGGATCATTGATCATCTACAAGATTTAATTCTAGAACCAAAAGAGATATTAGTCGTATTGTTGATTGATTTTTTCAACCAGCAGCATATTTCAATTGATCACGAATTGATTAGTGAAAAACTAAAAATCAGTGTGGATGAAGTGGAAGATATCTTTACGGAATTATCAGATAAAGGGTATTTGACATTAGATTATGCGGATGGATCTTTGATTTTTAATATTGAAGGAATCTTTGAACTTTCAAATACAAACAATACAGCCATTGATCGTTCTTTATTAGAACAATTTGAGATGGAATTTGCACGTCCACTATCTTCAACGGAAATGCAAAGAATTATTGATATGGCAAGTATGTATGATGAACGTCGTGTGATTTGTGCATTAAATGAAGCTGTATGTAATGAGGCTTGTGATTTAAATTATATTGAAAGAATTCTACAGAATTGGCAACAAAAAGGTTTGTCAACTGAGGATATAGAGAATGGTAAACGATGAATGCGAATGAAATTTTGGATGAAATGGAAAAAATCTTTCCGAATGCCAAGTGTGAATTGTATCATGAATCTGCATTTCAATTGATTGTTGCGGTGGTACTTAGTGCACAAACAACGGATGCGATGGTGAATAAAGTAACGCCTGCATTATTTAAGGCGTATCCTACGGCAGAAAAGATGGCAGAGGCTACAGTTTCTGAATTAGAGCCATACATTAAAAGAATTGGTTTGTATCGTAATAAGGCTCGCTCCATTTCAAATCTAAGTAAAGATTTAGTTGAAAGATATCATGGACAAGTACCTTACACATATAAGGATTTAATGTCTTTAGCAGGTGTTGGAAGAAAGACAGCGAATGTCGTTCGTAGTGTAGCTTTCGATATTCCTAGCTTTGCGGTAGATACCCATGTCAATCGTGTCAGTAAGCGTTTGGGTTTAGCCAAATATAATGATTCGGTTGAAAAGGTTGAGGAAAAACTAAAGCGAAAAATCGATCGTTCAAGATGGAATCAAGGTCATCATGACTTTATATTTTTTGGTCGCTATCTTTGTCATTCAAGAAATCCAGAATGTGAAAGATGTCCTTTTAAAAGCTTTTGTAAGAAAGATAAATATGAGAAATAATAGCACTACACTTGTAGTGTTTTTCTATATGAAGGAGAATAGAGTATGATTATAAATACCGAAATCGTGGATGCTTATTTAAATGGGGAAGATATTAGTAAATACTCATCTTTATTCATTTATAGGCAGGCCGATAGAAATATATTTCAAGAGCCTAAAAAAGATAAAGCAGAAATCGTTACTAAGATAAAAGATGAAATCATAAATCATATACGCAATTTTATTCCTTGCAACAAAAGAATTTGGGATATATTGTTTAAGGATTGGCAGAATGATTTAGATAATATTGTCTTGGATTTAGTTGTAGGTTGTAAAGAACCTAATGATGCATTTGTACTTAAAGATTTGAATGGAAGACATCATATGATCTTTGATTTATTGTGTTGGGAAAAGTATGTTGGAAAGATTTCATTATCTAAACTTTCGCAGAATCTTTTAACTCATGAATTATTTCATGTGTTGATTGGGAAGTATTATACAGATATTGAAAAAAGTGAACAATTTGGAAATTATATAAATAAACTCGATGCGATTTCGTTTAATGAAGGATTTGCACATCTTGTTTCCTATAATCAACAAGAAATTAATAGTGTTGAATGGGAAAAGTTAGAAGATATTTATATTCAATCCATAAATAAAATGAAGTTAGCCTTGATGGAAACAAATCCACAATCACAAGAACAATACATTTATGAAGCCAACTTTGGAAATTATTATGATAAATATGCATGTATGTGTGGAATGATCTACTTAGCTAAAGAGTGGCAATTAGGTGGATATGCAAGACTAAAGGAATTGTTTGATCAAGGTTATCATGGCTTTGCGAGAAAGTGTATATAAACTAGATTTAATTTTTAGCCAATAGTAAAGGAAGTATGAATATGAAGATTATTAAAGTTATAAATGATGAAGAAAAAAAGAAAATCACAAGAGCTATATTAGAATCGTTGCCTGAGTGGTTTGGGATTTTAGAAGCAAGAGAAGAATATATTCTTGATAGCGTAGGAAAAGATTTCTTTTGTGCTATGGAAAAAGATAAGGTCGTTGGATTTTTGTATCTGAAACAAACGGGTAAAGATACGGTTGAACTAGCTGTAATGGGTGTGTTAAAAGAATATCATCGTAAAGGTATTGGAAGAGCACTATTTGAATACGCAAAGGAAAGTGTAAAGGAAAGTGGGTATTCGTTTATCCAAGTGAAAACGGTGAAGATGGGAATGTATGAAGATTATGATCGTACAAATCAATTTTATATTTCACTTGGTTTTAAAGAATTTGAAGTCTTGAATTCGTTGTGGGATGAAAACAATCCTTGTCAAATCTATGTAATGGCAGTGTAAAGTTGACAAATAGTTGGTAGAGCAACCGCAATGAATTACCGTATAATGATGGTGAAAAGGAGGAAATATGTATTATGAAGGCAACTGTATTTATAGCTTATATTTTTTTGTTGATGTATTTTGTAGTTGGTGTCGCATTCATATACTTATTTGTGTTGGTTGTTAGGGCATTAAAGAAATATATTAAATCTGAACCTGTTAGAAAAGAGAAAGCAGAGAGTGCAAAGTCACTTGGAGAAGTGATTAAAAGATATCGTACGCAACGTAAAATGACTCAAGAATTTGTGGCAGAGTCTTTAGGTGTTTCAAGACAGGCTGTATCAAAATGGGAAAGTGGAGTTTCCCATAGTTAAAGATACCACACCAAATATGATGAACCCACGCTTAT